>Ga0172382_10000558_pt1 | contig 70391 bp, 50 predicted proteins | sample Leawel138RmetaG_FD_122245 | JGI IMG/M metagenome (GOLD analysis project Ga0172382, IMG submission 122245) | Leachate microbial communities from a municipal landfill in Southern Ontario, Canada - Leachate well 138R metaG | ecosystem: Engineered > Solid waste > Landfill > Unclassified | place...
CAAGTCGTTAATCGTGTAATACAATGAAAATGAGTATGTTACCTAATCTAAGCCTGGGCTATAAATGCCAAATATAGCCCTTTTTTCACCCCCAAAAAAAGGCAAATGGTAAAGTTCGGTTAAGTAAACCATCCACCATCTCTAACCATATCGAAAGGGCTGGAATATCCAGCCCTTTTTCCTTGATTCCCAAAAATCTCAAAGCTTTCTAAAAATCAATCCCAGTCGCTTTCATCTGCCCAAGGATCGGGCAGGGTGGCAGCATAATCCAGCAAATCCTGCCAGTCAGGATGGTCAATGATTTCAGTGATATTTATATCTTCCAAGCTTGAGGGATAAATATTGCCCGAATCAAGCATAAGACGCAAGGTAGCAATCGCTTGTGCATAGTTTTCCTTGATGATGTGGGTGGTGAGCACCATGGATTGGATGTTAACGTCCTCCATCCAATGGGGGTGTTTTTCCACTTCCAGTAAAACTTCATCATACATCTTGCTTTCGAAAAGCGCGACGCTATAGGCTTTTCGCACAGTGTCATCAATTTCAGCTTCGCTCATTCCTTCAATATCCTCATAGCTGCGGAATTCATGGTCTTTCACTCGTTTCATGAGATCTTGCCGCCCCAGTTCCAAAGCAAATTTTGCCATATCATCACCCAGCATCATGCCATAACCTGCATCCACCAGTTCAGTATAGGCTTTGAAGGCTTTGTCATCGTCTTTTTGCGCGGCATTCACCAAAAAATATCCAGCGGTTGCCAAAATGTTTTCAGGGAACCGCAGGTAGTAGTTGCGCAGAGTTTTGGCGTTATCTTTCAGCGCCTTGATCATTTGCGGACGTTGCGGGTCGTCCATGTAGCTGCTGCTGAAATAGGTCAGCAAAATCTCCGCAGTGAGGCTGTAACCGTCTTCTTCCTTGGGTTGCTTTCGAACCAATGCGCGAGCTGCCTCCAGTTTTTTCAGGTCATCTGAATGGGCATAAGCCAGCAAAATGGCGTTGAGCGGATCGCCAGAATTTGAACCCAGAACCTTTTGATAGGCTGCCGAAGCCTCATTTGAATCGAAAGCCAGCCAAGCTTCCTGAAATTCACGGGCGTTTTCTTTATCCCCCTCGGCGCGCAGGAGCGGCACGGCTTCCCTGGCACGATCCAGATTTATATAACTCATCGCCAGGCAATAGGTAACGTAAAGATTTTCCCAATATTTCGGGTTTTCACCAAAGCGGTCGATCACCCCCTCGTAATCTTTGGCAATATCATAATAATAATCTGCCACATCTCCCGCCATCACGGCAATATGATATTTGGTTTCCGGGTCGTCGTCGTTTTCACGCAACATTTCCATCTGGGCTTCCCGCAAGGTAATGTATTGACTGGGAACGAAAAGATCACCCAAATCAAATTCCCCCAACCCGGGATCTTCATTTTCCAGCAGTTGCTGATACCATGCCAAAGCAGCCTCTTGATCTTCATTCCAGACGTAATAATAAAGTCCGGCAAGTTTGGAATAGCGATCGTGGGGAAAGCTCCTGGCATAAAAACTCATTGCAGGAAGATCGTCCAACAGCATGTAGTGATCCGGACTGTCTGTATTTTCTAGAGTTTGAGCCTCAAAGTCCCTGCAATATGTGAGGAAAAGCGCCCTGTAACCGCCCACATAACCACGCTGGCTTTCAATCAAAGCGCGCGCCCGCTCCAGGTTAACGTATGAGCTTTCATCTTGCATCGCATGCAAATAGCGATATTTTGGGTTCCTTGATTCCAGTTTGGAATCCAGATATTCACCAAAGGAATCGGAATCCCAATCCCTCCAATAATACATGGCATAATCGATGTCGTCCAAGGTCTCGGTTTCATCGATGAAGGCTTTGGCGAAGGGGATAAAATCCGCCACTTCCTCAGTTTCAAAGTAAATATCACGAAAATCATCCAAGCTCAGCGCCCAGGCCTGCAGGGCAAACAAGGCAACCATCGCTATAATTGCCAATTTTTTAAGGGTCATAATATCCTCCCCGGATACCTATTTATCATTATCGTTCTAAAATTTGGGAACAACTCCACGGTCAAGCAAAATCTGTAGGAATCAATAGTCCCAGTCTTCTGGCACAATCAAGAAGCTGTCGTTTTCCAGATCGATGATGCCCAAAAGCGGAGTGGATTCCATCTCAAAAGGCCCAGCGAGGTCAGCCTCAATCACAATACGGTTTCTACCCAGCTCCCGGATGCTGTAGTAATATTCCAAAAAAGGGATAAAGGTGCTGCCAGTATTGGGGTCAAATCCCAAGCCACGAGCCAGGTCTTTTTTGCTTTTGGAGGTGATTTTTTGCCCCAATCCGCCCTGGCGCGCGGGTGTTTTCCAAAGGTCCAAAACATTTTGGCAATAGTTTTTTAAAGCGTCCTCCAGCATTCCCTGGGGGCTTTCGGCATATTCCTCAAAGGCAAAATTTTCGTAGATGGACAAAAAAAGAGCAATCCGCATGTCAACCTGTTCAATCATTGTATCCAGCGTGCGCTCCATTTTTTTGGGGTCCAAAACAACAAGCTCCGTGCCCACATACCAGGTGCGGCTAGAACTGCTGTCCAGCGGGATGAATTCCGTGTAGTCGCCAAAAGCTTCTTTCACCACCGTGAAGGTGATGGAAACGAAGCTGAGTTTATGATCGAAATCACGGGGCGGATCAAATTCCTTCACAAACAGACAGATATCGCCAGGTTTTTCCGCATCCGCCAGAGGATACCAGCGGTTGTTTTCTCCATATTCCAACAGCTTTTCCATCACTCTTCCGCCCAACTCGCTGTGGATGTAATTCACCAAAACCAAATTCCGCGCGGGCAACAGTGTCACCAGCAGAAACAGGGCAAAAAACAGGGCAAGTTTTTTCATTTTAAGCTCCTCGGATCAATGAAAAATCATTTTTAAAATAAGATGCGCATGGGGCATTTTCTGTCAAGAAAAAAACAGCATCCGCGAAAGTTGACAGTTCGACAAGCACCGCTACGCGAATATCTCTCACAGCCGGATGGATTACTGTTTCCTTCTTTTTGAGGTGTAGGAATAGCCAATAATCAAATCTTTGAGGGGGTCAAAACCTGCGGCGGCCATGGCTTTGCGGCTGTGTTTGACAATATTTGTTGCGTTAAGATTCCCCTCGCCAAAATAGCCATCAATCAAGGAGATAGGCTTCACAAAATCACCTTTATCTTTCGAAAACTTTCTTATTCCTGTTAAAACAAGATCAGGTTTTATTTTCAGCAACCAGTTATAAACCTCACGTTTCAAATCTCTCCAATTTGAAATCTCAATTTTTCCCAGTTGAGGCAGAATGATGAAACGGGGCTTTAAAAATCTGTAATCTTTTAACACTTCCGTATAAACGCTTGATTCATCCAGCGTTTGGATTGGGATGGATTCCGGTGTGTCTCCCTTTTTCTTTGGCCTGATCCCGGAATGCTTTTTGTTCCAAAGTCTTTCGATTTCATCCTGTTCCAGCTTCGTTTTGTGGTTCTTCTGAAGAAGCTGTTTGGCGATTAAAAACAGGGGAATATCGGTTTTTTCGTGCATCGCGAGAGCTTCTTCCTTCACGCAGTTAATCAGCTTTATTTTTGCCAGTTCCCGGCGCATTTCCTCTGCTGTTTGCAGCGCTTTGGGGCGAAAATTGTCACGATGCAGGATGGCCAGAAATGTTTGAGCAATATCGTCGGGGTCGTCTTTCAAAATATCGATGTGGTTGAAGAGCTTGTCTTCAAATTCCCCGCCTGCGGAAGGCAGATAAAAACGCCACTGAATGCCATCGGTGAGAACACTGATGGCGGATTTGTGGTAGGCGTTGTAAAGATGCAGTTGCATTTCGCCCGCGGCAAGGTCTGAATCCAGCTTGCCGGGGGTTTTCACTTCGATGAACACCTCCGCGCCTTCCGGTGTGGCTTGCGGAATGAACAATGCCACATCCACCCAGCCTCTGACGTCTTTGCTGAGGTCTTTCAGTGGGAGTTTTTTCACCTGGAACTCTGTGTAAAATTCGGCGGGATTCCAGATGTTCCAACCCAAAGCTTGACAAAGCCTGCCCACCAGGGAAAATCGGACGTGTTGTTCGTCTGTGAACGCGCCGCTTTTCAGCAAACCGCGAATGTCTTCAATCGTCTGTTTCATTGATGCCTCACAGCCAAATGTGGCTTTTTTACAGGAAATAGTCATTGTGGATTTTGTCAACCTCAAATTTCCGAAAAGCTCCACACTTGCCTCTGGCTCAATATCATTCAAATATCAACGGAAGATCATCCTCAAAGTGGCAAGCGAACATAATGAGATAATCCTGAGAAACGCAGGGGCCACGGCTGATTGTTCTTGACAGACAACCGCTTTCCAAAGAAAAGGATAGCTATGAAAAAATCCAGACTATACGCCTGTGAAATAAAGCGTCACCGCCAAGTGGCACCGCCATTGTGCGCGGTTTGCCACCGTGTGGCGAAGTGCCGTTCCTTCCGCATCTGGTATCACCAGAACAGGGACGTGTATTTGGATTTTGTCACCGATATTTGCAACAAATTTCCCAAAAAATACATAATGGAGGTAAGCTTCATGGCTGAAAAGCAAACCTTTGTCCAGATTGTGGACATGGAAACCGGCATAATCGATAAGATTGTGAACCTCAAGGAAATCGAGGCGATGACGCCCGAAGAAAAGCTGGCACTCGCGCGAAACAAGAACCTTTTTATCGTGAGTCACCGGCTGGAGCCGATAGTGAGAGTCACCATGAAAAGATCCATGGTGACAGAACCCATGCAATTTGGCAACGACGAAGCCGAAAAACCCGTGGAAGAAGAGCCCAAAAGCAAGGCTAAATCAACATCCACCGAAACCAAACCCCGTCGCAAAAAATAATCCGAACTGACAATGCGAAAATAATCCTTTTCAGAAACGCGCCGGTGAAAAAGATGGTTTAAACGGTGAAAAAATGCCCCGAAAATAGGTTTTTACCTTGAAAAACCCGTTGCCGGGGAAAGGAGAAATCATGTTCAAGCTTGAGGAAAAGCATCTGGAAGCGGCCCAGGAAATCGCCCGCAAGCATCGCCAGAAAAAAAGCTGCGACACCTGTTATGACCGCGGCTGGATTGGCACCACAGACCAAAATCTGCTGGTACTTTGCACCCGCTGTGTGGACATGGATGCCGCCATGGAAGATTGGAAACAATACGTTTCCGAACACGAAGACCTGAAAGAACATTTCAGCGACCTATTCGAGGAAAAACAGGAGTTGGATGAAGAAGAAGGCTCCGTGATGCCCAAGGCCTACGAACACGTGAAAGAGCAACCGCAAGCGCAGCAGAAGTTTATACCTGGACAGCGACGCTCGAGTCACACAAAAAAGATTGGTTAAGCAAATCCAAGCGTAAATTAAAGTTCTTTAAAAAATATAAACCGCGCCACAGGAGCGCGAAAACAAGACAGGCAGAAAATAGTATAAATGTTTAAAAATATTGATCTTAAAGAGAGCCCCAGGCATCTGGAAGAGCGCATTCGCGCCTATTGGAAAGAGCGGGAATTGGCCCAAAAAAGCATCGATTTTCGTGAGGGCGCTCCGCGTTTTATTTTTTATGAAGGCCCGCCCACCGCGAACGGCAGACCGGGCATCCACCACGTTATTTCCCGCACCTTGAAGGATTTGGTTTGCCGCTATAAAACCATGACAGGACACCAGGTTAAACGCAAGGCGGGATGGGACACCCACGGCTTGCCGGTCGAGATTGAGGTGGAAAAACAGCTTGGGCTGGAAGACAAAAAAGCCATCGAAGAGTATGGTATAGAAAAGTTTTGTTTGGCCTGCAAGGAATCGGTTTGGAGCTATTTGGATCAATGGCGCGAAATGACCGAATTGATGGGCTACTGGATTGATTTGGACGATCCATACGTAACCCTCACAAACGATTACATCGAATCCGTGTGGCATATTTTGAACGATTTTTTCCGCCGCGATCTGATTTATAAAGCCCACAAAATTGTGCCCTATTGCCCCAGTTGCGGCACGCCGCTTTCATCGCACGAAGTGGCTCAGGGCTACCGCGATGTGGAAGACCCCTCCGTATTCGTAAAATTCAAAGCTCTGGACGAAGAAGATACCTGGTATCTGGCTTGGACCACCACACCCTGGACCCTGATTTCGAACGTTGCGCTGGCGGTTCATCCGGACGAAACTTACGTGAAAGTGCGGCATCAGGATGAGAATTTAATACTCGCCAAAGCGCGGCTTGAGGTTTTGGATGGTGAAGCAGAGATTTTGGCAGAATTTACCGGACGCGATTTGGAAAAACGTCGCTATGAACCTCTTTTCAATTTTATAAAAGTGGATAAACCCGCTTGGATTATCGGTTTGGCGGATTACGTAAGCATGGACGACGGCACCGGTATTGTTCACACCGCGCCGGCATTTGGCCAGGACGACTATAGCCTGGGCATGAAATATGATCTGCCTTTCATCCAGCCTGTGGATGCCGAAGGAAAATTTCTCCCCGAAGTGACGCCCTGGGCGGGGGTTTTTGTGAAACACGCGGATAAAGACATCATCCGCAGCCTGCGTGATGAGGGCAAGCTCTACCGCCGCGAACAGATGAAACACAGCTATCCCCATTGCTGGCGCTGCGAAAATCCTCTCATCTATTATGCCCGCGAAAGCTGGTATATTCGCACCACAAAGTTCAAGGAAAAGCTCCTTGAAAACAACCGCCAAATCAATTGGTATCCGCCTTTTGTGGGTGAAAAGCGCTTTGGCGAATGGCTGGAAAACAACGTGGACTGGGCTCTTTCCCGCGATCGTTTCTGGGGCACACCTCTAAATATATGGGTTTGTGGGGATTGCGGCGATAAAACCTCCGTGGGCTCGATTTCCGAATTGCGTGAAAAAGGGCGCCTGGCGGATGGCTCAACGGTTCCTGAAGATATTGAATTACATAGACCTTATATAGATGATGTGAGTTTGCCCTGCGCAAAATGTGGCGGCAGCATGAACCGCACCCCGGAGGTGATTGACTGTTGGTTCGACAGTGGCGCCATGCCCTTCGCGCAGTGGCACTATCCTTTTGAAAACAAAGAGTGTTTCGAATCCGAACTTTTCCCCGCGGATTTCATCTGCGAAGCCATCGACCAAACCCGCGGCTGGTTCTATTCCATGCTGACCATCTCCACGCTCTACAAGGGCGTTTCCAGCTATAAAAGCTGTCTGGTGAACGATTTAATCCTGGATAAAACCGGGCAAAAAATGAGCAAATCCAAGGGTAACACGGTTGATCCCATCGAATTGATGCATGATTTTGGCGCCGACGCCATCAGATGGTATATGGTGGAAGTAAGCCCACCCTGGGTTCCGACCCGTTTTGATGTCGATGGCGTGCGTGAGGTGATTGGAAAATTCATCGGCACCCTGAAAAACACCTATTCCTTCTTCGCAATCTACGCAAATATCGATGGTTTCGATATTTCAAAATATCCCCGTGATTGGACGCGCAGCGCCGAAATCGATCGTTGGATTGTGAGCCGCCTGCAAAGCCTGACCGCGCAGGTTCGGGCTTGGATGGAGGAATATGAGTTGACCCGAGTTGTGCGTGCCATCCAGGATTTTGTGATAGACGAACTTTCAAACTGGTATGTGCGCCGCAGCCGCAGACGTTTTTGGGCGATGGAACTCACCGAAGACAAAATTGATGCCTATCGCACTCTTTATCAAGTGCTTGAAACTGTTGCCAAGTTGATTGCGCCCTTCGTGCCACATCTGGCTGAAGAACTTTTCCTGAGCCTGGGCGCTGGCGAAAGTGTGCATTTGGCGGATTATCCCGAAGCCGACCCCGCTTTCATCGACCAAAAATTGGAAGAGGAAATGCGCGTGATCATCGATCTCGTCTATCTGGGACGCGCGGCACGAAACGCTTGCCAGATCAAGGTTCGCCAGCCGCTTCAAAAGATGTATGTGCCCGCCAAACACAAAGCCACTGTACAGAGGATGGCGGGGCTGTTGCAGGAGGAAGTGAACATCCATGAGATTGTGTATGTGGCTGAGGATGATGACTTTGTTCATTATGAATTGAAGCCGCAATTCAAGGTGATGGGGCCAAAATATGGCAGCCAGATGAAGGCAATCGCCGCCGAACTGGCAAAATTGAAAGGACAGGAAGTGCTGTCAGCTTTCAATGCCACAGGCAGCTACAGGCTCGAGCCTCTGGGTTTGGATCTGGTTCCGGAAGACGTGGCAGTCCACATCCAGCCTCGTGAAGGCTTTGTGTTTGAAAGCCTTAAAGATACGTTTGTGGCACTGGACACCACCCTCAGCCCGGAACTGCTTCGCGAAGGTCTGGCTCGCGAACTGGTGAACAAAATCCAGTTCAGCCGCAAGGAACAGGGCTTTGAAATTATGGACCGCATCCGCGTGAGTTGGAAAGGCGATGCCGATATCGCCGCCGCTTTGGCTGAACACGGAGATTTTATAAAATCCGAAACTCTCTGCGACGAATTGCTTGAAAACCCTGACATTCAAGGCGTTCAGCCCGTCGATATCAACGGAAAAGAGGTTTTCCTCAAAATAGAGAGGCTTGCTTAATGAGATTTTGCGGCAGTTGCGGCAAAAAGATTCCCGAAAACGCAAAATTTTGCGTTCATTGCGGGACCCGCTGGAATGACGTGGAAAAAGCCGAGACCCCGGAAGAACCGGTCAAAAAACCGCGGCCATCCCCAAAATATGCGGGAGACCAAATCACGGACACAGCTTTCAAGCTGATGAGCCCGGGGGAAGATTGCTGCGGCTACCGTGTCGTCCGCCTTTTAAACAAAGATCCTGAAGGCATCAAGTATATTGTCGAAAAAGACGGAAAACAGTATATTCTGAAGCTCTTTTTCAAATATAAATATTCCGATCTGGAATCCATCATCACCCTGCAAAATAGGCTGAAACGCTTGGGCACGCTGGAATCCGCTCACACCGCCAAAGTGGCGGAAGTGAACGAAACTCATGACCCCGTTTTTATGGCGGCGGAATTTGTGGACGGCGATTCCCTGTCCCGGATTAAGGAAAACGAACCGGAGCGCCTGAACGAGGAATTTGTGCGCAAAGTGGCCATCCAACTGACCGAAACAGCCATTGCGGTCAGGAAGCAGGGCCTCACTATGCACGAACTTACCCCCAGCGGGATCATGCTTTCAGAAGACGAAAAAAACATCACCATTCTCACATCCGGAATCAAATATGAAGAAGTGGATGAGCGTGAGGAAGTCTTCAATATCGGCGTCATTCTGGCTCAGCTCCTCTCCGGAAACGTTCTGTATAAATCGCTTTACAGCGCGGACAACCTTCGTGTTCATAAATTTGTTCATATTCCCGGAGTGACGGTCGCGCTCAATAAGATTCTGGCGGATTGCCTGCACCGCAACATCCTGCAAAGACATACCTCCCTGGAACTTTTGTTGAAGGGATTGAAAAGCCTGCCGTCCACGGATAAATGTGAGGTTTTTGCCCCTCATGTCAGCTCACAAACTCTGCAGGACCTTCAGGACAGTCCTCTTCCCCCACCCAAAAAACACATGGAGTGGACGTTTTGGCTGGCCATTGGGCTGATTGTGGCTGGCATCGCAGCCTTCTTCATCTGGGGCATGCCCGCCATCCTCAAACCTGGTGGCTTGGCAGAAAATATCGCCTCATTATTTAGTGGACAACCGGATAGCCTGAATTCTGTTCCCTTGGATGAAGATCTGCCAGGACGCTCGGAGAAACCCACTCGCGCCAATGAATTTGGCCAATCCACACTCCGGGACGATCCTCGTAAAAGAGATCCTCAAACCGTCCAACCCAGAAAGCGCAGCCAGCAAAGCAGCACCGTAAAAACCAGCCCATCACCTGATAGGAGCAAATTTGTCCGCGTCCCGGACGGCACCTTTGGTTTTGGTCGTCTAAAAGACAATCCAAACCACAACGTATTTGTAAGTGGTTTTTGGATAAGCAAATATGAGGTCACCCAAGCCGAATGGGAAAAATATATGATGCCCGCCAGTTTGTTTTACGTTTCCAAAAATCTGCCCGTGGAAAACGTCAGTTGGATGGATATTATCCGCTATTGCAACGCTCGCAGCGAAGCTGAAGGGCTGGATCCGGTTTATAAAATTGCCGCTTCCGTCACCTGTGATTTTTCGAAAAATGGCTACAGATTGCCCACTGAAGCGGAATGGGAAATGGCGGCAAAAGCTGGAACACTATTTGATTACAGCGGATCAGATGACCCCGATGAATATGTTTGGCACAGGGACAACAGCGGACGCCGCTATCGCCGGGGAGGCGAGAAAAAACCCAACGCCTACGGCATTTATGACATGAGCGGAAACGTTGCCGAATGGGTTTGGGATTGGTATGATGCCAAATATCCCGCCCAGCTTTCGGAATTCACAAATCCCAGGGGACCTTCCAGCGGAGGCAACAAAGTTATCCGCGGCGGCAGCGTGGACAACGGAATCGGCACAAACCTGAAAATCCTCTATCGCATGCCCGGAAATCCCGGCAGAGGCTATCAATTTGTGGGCTTCAGGGTTGTGAGGAGCCACTAAAGGCTCATTTGGCCAAAATCATTTTCAGGGTTTTGCAATAGTCTCCACTTTGCAGTCGATATAGGTAAATTCCGCTTCCCACGGGTTTTCCACCCTGGTCAAGACCGTTCCAAACAACGCTGTGTTTCCCTGTGGGCATAGTTCCTCTCACCAATTCCTGAACCAACTGTCCCTTGAGATTATATACCGTTAACCTGATATCCGCCGGCTCGGTAATTGTATATTGGATAGTGGTTTGAGGGTTGAAGGGATTGGGGTAATTTTGGTGGAGCGCCGCTTTGGGGTGACCGGGCAGATATTCGTCCTGCGTGGCTGTGGACATGCCTGTGATGAGGGCAATATTGTCGATGGTCCAGCCTGGGTCGGTCAGCTCAACATCGCTGCTTTGGTCGGTAAGGCGGAATCTCAGAAAGACGCTCTCACCAGCCAGATCGTCCATGGACACAATCTCGCGGCGGAATTCATCATGCTTCCCGCTGAGACTCCAACGAGAAGTCCAGTTTTGCCCATCCAAAGAAGTTTCCACGCGAGCCCAATCGTGATCCCACTCCGTGTGCAAGTGTGAATCGAACATCAGAACGCAGGAACCCTGAGCCGGGATTTGCAACGGGTTGGATGGCGAGATCCACACATCGCAATTCATCGCGTAGAGGCCTTTTCCGCCCCAACTGTCGGTGATGGCAGAACCGGAAACAGAAAGCTCGTCCTGCAAAACCCAGGGACCGTTGATTTCCCAGTCATGTAGGCCGGAATCCCAATCTTCCGTAAAAATCTGGGTGGCTGGGCTCAAATCCAAAACGAGCCAATTTTGTCCGGGATTCAGCTCCAAAGTGCCCTGCCAGGGGTAATATCCATCGGCCAGAACCGTGACGGGATATTCACCTTCAAAACCTTCATACACAAAGACTCCGTTTGTCGAAAGCGTGTCTTTATAAATGTCCCCGATTATAATCTGGGCAGGAATATCAGCACCGCCGCTATGCACTCTTCCGCTCAGGGTGGCACTTGCGCGGGGTTCCATCCGCACCTGAATCTGGGTCATGGCGCCGTTATTTATCACCTGGCCATTAATGCGCTTGTCCCAATAGCCCTTTTTACGAAAAGTGAGATCATAGCTTCCGCTGGGCAAAGCTTTGTAAAACCTTCCTGTATCAGGGTTTGAGGTGCGGGGCACGAACCACGGCGCGTGATGCGCCTCCACGATTATTTCGGCTTCCAAAGCCTCGTTTGTGATTGCGTCGCGGATATTTCCGGTTAGCATGGAGGATGAACTCACATCCGAGGAATATGGCAAAGCGCGGTTCAAAAACCAATAAACCGCGTTGCGACAGCGAGCCACAGTGTCCAGCATCAGAGGCTCAGGCGGCTGAAGGTTGCTGGTTCCACATTCAATCAAAATCTGCAGAGTTCCATATTGCTTATACATCCAATCGTGAAAAGCGCCCTTGCGGCTGAGGTTTGGCAGGGATTCATAGGTTCCGGTTCCCGCTTCGTTTGAAATTTTTGCCGCCACAGATGAGCAGACCGAGGCAAAGAAAGCCATGTCGGGAGAGGGACGGATTTCTTTCCAATTGAATGAATAATAGCATTTTTCGCTAAAATTGCCGGTGCGTGAGGAATGCCAGCAGATGGAATAGATAAATTTATAACGATCGGCGAGGTTTTTAATGGCTTGAACTTCGCTTTCGCTCATCGGCGCCGGGCCGCGGTAATAATCCCAAACCTCCAGCCCGCCTGGCTGCATCAGAGTGTCTCCATGCACCCAGTTAAAATCAAAATTTCTGTTTATATCCACGCCGTCGATGTCGTAGCCAACCAGGGGACTATAGTCAAAAATGCCATTGTTATTGTTGTCCCGCTTGTTTTTACGGTATGAAAGATCCAAACCGGCGGTCACCACGTTGTGTCCTTCAGGGTTCAAGGTGGGCACAAACCACATATCCAAAAAGTTGATCCACTGCATGTAGGGAATCTGGTTCCTGTTGGTCAGGATTTTCTCTATGTTGTCCATGGTTATCTGCACTCCCAAAACCTCTTCCGCGTGCACCTGCCCCACAAAAAGCAGGGCGGGTTCTTCCTCATCCTGGGTCACGTTGTCTGAAATACGCATGGCATAGATGGGCATTTGGTCTTGCTGGGTAACTCCAATCTGGACGCGTTTTGCAATATCCGGGTGCTGGTTTTCATAATCCAACAGCATTTGTGAAATTTGGTCGTAAGTATAATAACAGCTTGGCAATGTGTCGCCCCAAGCCGAGAGCACCGCGCAAAAAACGATTAGGGCGGCAATTAAAAATTTCTTCATGTTTTCCTCACGCACGTAGTGTGTCGATTGCCAAATACGCAATTTTCATTCCAGTTCAGATTTGCCATCCATCCGCGTAAATCAGTGGGGCTGGCTGATTGTCCAACTTTCAGAGCCGATTATTCATGTTTTTCCCGCTCTCTTATTTGATGATTTCACAGCATTTTAGCTGATGGCTCTTGCTTGCCGCCTTATGTCTTCCTTATGTTTCAAAGGATAAACATAAGCCAGACAAAGAGTTAGGGTTTAGATAAAATTTTAATGAACAATGCTCAGACCTTTTCGAGATATTTCCCAAAATGTTCGAAAACATCCTGAGGCAAGCGTTTGGCGCGCCCTTCACAGGCAAAAACACCAACCATCCTGGCTTCAAAACAGAGTTCCCCCTGCTCGTTATAAATCTGCTGGGTCCAGTTTCCTTTCACGCGGTTAATCTGGTCGAACCAGCTTTTGATGGTGATGAGGTCTTCATGTGCCACCGCCTTCAAATAATCCAGGGTAAAACTGCGGATGAATATCTGCAAACCCAGTTCCCGCATGCGTGATATAGACATATCCATCTCAATCATGGCCTCGGAGCGCGCCGCTTCCAAAAGCTGCAAATAGATGGCATTATTCAGGTGGCCATACACGTCACACTCATAGCCATATATCCTTTTACGAAATTCAAAAACCATTGTTATACTCCTCTTTTTAGCGTCGGCGATTTCATTTTGTGCTTGACCGATAAACGCGGCGCAATTCTGATGCTTATATAAATCTTTTGAATTGAGGATAAAATGTCCAAGAAAAATGTCAACCCCAAAATTAAGGATAAAAGCCGCCAGGCTGTTAAAACCAGCAGGGGACCTCGCTCCAAAGCCCCAAAATCTGCCCCCACGATGGCACATCAGCCAAACTGGTTGGAAAACCTTGGTCAAAACCCTTGGCTGCCCTGGGTTTTGATGGGTTTTTTATTGGTTTTGGTGAGCCTGCTCTATTTTCCAGTGGCTTTCCAAGGCTATACGCCCCCCGCCTCGGATATTTCGCAGTGGCAGGGCGCCGCGAATGAGATTATAAATTATAATAAGGCGCACTCCGACAAGGCTTTATGGACCCAAAGTATGTTCAGCGGAATGCCTTCCTACATGATTTCCTTCCCGAACCGCTGGCCTTTTTTGGAAAACCTATCGCGCTTGACGGACAAACTCATCAACTGGCGTATCTTCCTGCTTTTCATCGGCACTTTGGGGGTGTTTTTACTGCTCAGATTCCTCAAAATGGACGTCTGGACCAGCTTCTTTGGCGCCGTGGCATTCATGTTTTCCTGCCATTGGCTGGGTTTGGTGGAAATCGGACATAACACCAAGTTCCGCGCCATCATGTATTTACCTTGGGTGATTTGGGCATATTTGCGCCTGCGGGAAAAACCGGATATTCTGGGTTTGGGTTTTTTGGCAACCACCCTCATCATGCAATTGCGTGAAAACCACCCCCAGGTCAGCTATTACCTCTATCTTTTCATGGGTATGTATTGGGTTTGGCAGCTCGTGGAAAACTTCAAGAAAAAAGATCATAAACGCTTTTTGATATTCACTTTGCTGACCGTTTTGGCTTTTGGTTTGACTGCTTTGGCGGTGATGAACCCCTACCTCAGCACCATGGAATACAGTCACCACACCATGCGCGGCGGTCCGGGCGGATTGGAAACCAGCTATGCCCAGGGTTGGAGCTTCCATCCCAAGGAAATCATCACTTTTTTCATACCTGATTTTTATGGCGGCATCAGCCCCAACTATTGGGGTTACATGCCCTTCACACAGGTCTATAACTATTTCGGACTCATTGTGTTAGCTTTCGGCATTATCGCCATGATTGGCAAAAAACACCGCCGCTTTTCCATCTTTCTGGGCATCACTTCCCTGATTTTTCTCATCATGTCCTTCGGCAGCGCAACTCCCCATCTTTCAAACCTTTTCATGAAATATCTGCCCTATTTCAACAAATTCCGTGTGCCTTCCATGATTTTGATTATGGTACAGCTAAACGCGGTTGTTTTGGCGGCTTTGGGCGTGGACACCATTCTCAGTGTGGACGAAAAACGGCAAAAAGCCTGGAGCGCGGGATTGATGAAAGCTTTCGCGGTTTGCGGCGTTATCTTCTTCCTGTGGCTTGTTTTGGCAAAACCACTCTTCGGTGGAATGAGTTTTACAAGCGCGACGGAAGTGCAACAGATTGCTCAGCAAGGACTTACAGAAATACCGGGACACATCAAAGCCGAGCGGCTGGATTTGCTGTATAAAAGCGGGAATATCAGCCTGCTGCTGCTGGCTCTGGGCATCGGCGCCGCATGGCTGGCAAGCGTCAAAAAGCTGCCTAAAACCTTGTTCGTGGTGCTTTTAACTCTTTTCACCTTCGTCGATCTTTGGGTTTACACGGGCAAAATCCTCAAAAAGGAAAACCTGCAGGCACGCCAGGAATATCAGAATCAATTTGCCAAGCAGGATTATGATGATTTCTTGCTGGAGGATGGCGCCAATTTCCGCATTTATCCGATTGGTCAAAGCGTGTTCTCAAACTCTCGGCTCTCCCAACCCGCTGGTGTGTGGGCTTATCATCACCAGACGATTTCCGGCTATTCTGCTGCCAAATTGAAACGTTACGATGACCTGCTCAAGCTGATTGAAGGCGATCCTGTCACCCAAAAACCTGGTGAATGGGCGCGTCTGATGATGGGAATGTATGGGGGCGCCACCAGCATGCCCCGTGATGTGCCAACTCCTGTTCTGGACATGCTTTCCACCAAATATATCATCCATCCGGAAGCGCTTCCAAATGATTCGCTCTTCACGGTGAACCATCCACCTTACGACCAGTTCTTCAAAAAACTCAAACCAGCATATTATGGCTCAGAAGGCGTTGCCATCTATGAAAACACCAGCGCTCTGCCCCGGGCTTGGTTTGTGGACGCGGTTCAAAAGGTGGCTCCGGCTGATTCCATTCTCGGTCTTATGCGTTCAGAAAGTTTTGATCCCAGGCGTTTGGCTTATGTGGAAAACGATTTACCAAATGTGCAAAAGCCTGATTCCGCGAGGGTTGAACAGACCCTGGCAGAAATGCACAACCTCGCCTATGAGGTCCAAACCGATAAACCCGCCTTCCTGGTTTTGAGTGAAATCTATTATCCCGCCGGCTGGAAAGCCAGTTTGAACGGCAAGGAAATTCCCATCCATGCAGCGAACTACATCCTGCGCGGCGTGGAAATTCCCGCAGGAAAACACAAACTGGAACTGGTTTTCGCGCCGGATTCCTATAAAACCGGGGTGCGTTTCAGCTTGATTGGGATTTTGGTCAGTCTGTTCGCGTTGGTGGGCGGTCTTGTTCACAACCGCTTAAAACGCAGGGAAGTCATTGCGACAGAGCCTATTGGAGAAGTTGATGATAATTAACGGCAAAGAATACACCAGCGTTTGGTGGGAAAACGGACGCCTGCACATGATTGATCAGAACAGGATTCCCCAGGATTTTACACTGATGGAGTTTACAGACCATCTCCAGGTGGCGGATGCCATCAGGAACATGAATGTGCGAGGCGCTCCCGCCATTGGTGCCGCGGCTGCTTTTGCCATGGCTTTGGCAGCGCAAAATGCCACAGATCAAGGGTTTCGCGGTCAGATTCGCAAGGCGAGGGAACTGTTGATTTCAACCCGTCCCACCGCTGTGGATTTGCAAACTGGCGTGAACCACGTTTATGAACAAACCATAAAATTTATTCCGAATCTGACTCACGCGAGACAGGTGGCGCTTCTCTCGGCAAAGGAATTTGCCAAACAAAGCGCAGAGGATTGTCGCCTGATTGGTGAACAAGGTTTGCATCTTGTTCCAGATGGCTCACGTATTCTAACTCATTGCAACGCAGGTGCTTTGGCAACTGTTGATTGGGGAACCGCGCTGGCTGTGCTGCGTTTGGCGCATCGCAAGGGTCGCAACATTTTTGTGTATGTCAGCGAAACCCGACCCCGCCATCAGGGTTCAAAAATCACCGCCTGGGAATTGGAGCAGGAAGGCATTCCCCACGCCATCATCCCAGACAGCGCCAGCGGTTTTTATTTTTGGAAAAAAGAGATTGATCTGGTAATCACCGGTGCGGATAGGGTTTGCCTCAATGGCGACATTGCCAACAAAATCGGAACCTACGACAAAGCCGTCTTGGCCCATCACCACAACATTCCCTTCTACATTGCCGCGCCACTTTCCACCTTTGATTTTTCCTGCGCCCAGGGTTCGGGGATTCCCATCGAATTCCGGGACGCCAGCGAGATTACCTATTACGGCGGTCAAATCACCGCAAACCCAGGTTCCGACGTACTTAATCCCGGCTTCGATATCACTCCTGCCAGCCTGATTACGGGCATCGTGACCCCGAAAGGCGTTTTCGCTCCCGCGGAAGCGGCGCAGAAGGTGCAGGAATGAACTCCTTGCCGCGCAAAGAGATAGACCTCATCCTGAGAGGCGGAACCGTCTTGACCATGGATCCGCAGATGCGGATTTTGGAAAACCAGGTCATTGCCATCGAGGATGGACGCATCATCGATATTTGCTGCCCAGAAAACGCCAACTACCATGCCGACAAGGTTTTAAATACCGATGGCTGCATCGTGATGCCAGGTTTAATTAACACTCACACCCATTTGCCCATGACCTATTTTCGCGGTTTGGCAGACGATCTTCCCCTGCAAACCTGGCTCAACGACTACATTTGGCCGCTGGAAGCCAAACTTTTAAACCGTAAATTCATCAGCCAAGCCGCTCTGCACGGCGCTTCCGAGATGATAAAAAACGGCATCACCCAAATTCACGATATGTATTTTGATATGCCCGCAATCGCAGAAGCCTGTTCCCAAGCGGGATTGCGTGCCATCATAGGGGAAGCGGTTTTGGATGTGCGCGGCAATTCTGAAGAAGTTCGTGCCAGCTTGGGAAACAAGGTTCTGGAGCTGCGCCAGCGCTTCGCGGATGACCCGCTTCTGGATTTTAACCTGGCTCCACACTCCATTTACGGTTGCAGCGAAAAAACCCTGGAAAAATGCGCGGAGATAGCCGAAAAACATGGCATCCTGCTCCACATGCATCTTTCCGAAACCCAAAAAGAAGTGGAAGACTGCATCCAAGAACACGGTCTCAGACCCGTTTTCTACCTGCAAAAAGTGGGTATTCTTCCTCTGCCAGCGCTGTACGCGCATGGCGTTTGGACCAATCCTGAAGAGATTGCCCTCATGGCCCAAAACCCTGCTTCCATTGCCATTTGCAGCGATTCAAACCTGAAGCTGGCCTCCGGCATCCTGCCTCTGGCGGAATATCTCAAACAGGGTGTGAACCTCAGTTTTGCCACCGATGGTGTGGCCAGCAACAACAATCTTGATCTTCTGGCGGAAATGGATATCACCGCAAAGCTCCACAAAGCCATAAACGCTGATCCAGCCTTTCTTCCCGCCGCGAAAACCCTGAAAATCGCCACCCTGGGTGGAGCCCAAGCTCTTGGAATCGCGGCAAAAAGAGGCTCGCTGGAAATTGGAAAAGACGCCGATATCTGCGTGCTGGATTTGAACGCTTTGGAGTGCCAACCCGTTTATAATCCATATTCCCACGTGATTTACAGCCTCGGTTCAAAGCACGTGCGGGATGTGGTGATAAACGGCGAAGTGGTTTTGGAAAATCAAGCTCTCACCAGAGTGAATGAAGACGATATCATCGCTGCCGCCCAAGACTGGAAGTCCCACATCCTCAAGGAATTGAGCTAACAATGTTGATAAAAAACCGCCGTGCTCTGCACGACTATTTTGTAATCCAGAAATTTGAAGCTGGAATTGCCCTCGAAGGCAGCGAAATCAAATCTATCCGCGCCGGAAAGGTTAATTTCAAAGATAGTTACGCCCGAATTTTTGATGGGGAATGCTGGCTGCTCAACCTCCATATTTCTCCCTTTGAAAAATCCTCCCACTTCATTCCCGATCCCACCCGCAAGCGGAAACTGCTGTTGCACAAATTCGAGATTCGCCGCCTGCGTGTGAAAACCGAGGAACAGGGTATGACCATCGTGCCCTTGGAAATCTTTATCAACGAAAAAGGCCTCTGCAAAGTGACCATCGCCCTGGCAAAGGGCAAAAAAACCTACGACAAACGCGATGCCCTGCACAAAAAAGACATGGAACGGGATCGCGAACGTGAAGACCGCTAAATATACGTATCTATCTCTCCCTTTTGAGGTTCCGGGCTTCTCGCTCAAGATTTCAGTTGCCATAAACACCACCTTCAAAATCTTGGTACCAGAAGCAAATCATATTCAATATGGTAAAATCAAAAAACGGACAGGGAGGCTCTCAGGTTAACTCGCGGCTTCTCTTCCAAAATCATAAAGGTTTTAAAATGTATAAACTTAGCGTAACCGATTCCTTCAGCGCCGCCCATCGTCTCTGCGGATACGAAGGTGCCTGCAGCAACCTGCATGGCCATAACTGGACTGTGCGGGTGGCACTTACATCCAAAAAACTCGATGACATTGGCATGGCGATGGATTTTGGCCTCATCAAAGGCCTGCTCAAACAAATAACAGACGAGCTCGATCATGCCTATTTGAATGACCTGCCGGAGTTTAAGGAAATCAATCCCACTTCCGAAAACCTGGCACGGCACATCTTTGAGCGCATGGAAAATAAGCTTGCGAACCCCTTAATTCAGGTGGCGGAGGTCGAAATCTGCGAATCCCCATCTTCCAGTGTGGTTTATTATGGTCCGCTTCGTTGAATCCTTTTTCGTGAAAAGCGCGGTGGAGCCAGCGGATTACCCCGCCAGCGCCTATCCGGAATTTGCCTTTGCCGGACGCAGCAATGTGGGAAAATCCACCCTCATCAACCTGCTGACAAACAACAGTAAACTCGCCAAAACCAGCGGTACACCAGGCAAGACACGCCTGCTGAATTTCTTCCTCATCCGCTGGAAGGACGACAGTGACGAAAGTCAGGGACGCCTGCAGCTCACCGACCTTCCCGGCTATGGCTATGCCGAAGTTTCCCAGGCTGAACAGGAAAAATGGCGCCGCATGTTGGATCACTATTTTGAACAGCGGGAACAAGTTAGGGGCATGATTGTGCTTGTGGACATCCGCCGTGAAGCCGATCCCAAGGATATTCTGATGTTGGAACTGCTCCGTTTGCGCGGCATCGACCACTGCGTGGTCGCCACCAAGGCAGACAAAATTCCCAAAACAAAGCTTGCCAAAACCCTGAAGCTTCTTGCCCACGGATTGGGGCTGGGAAATGCACCCATCACAGCCGTTTCGGCGCTTAAAAACACCGGATTGGAGCCGCTCTACGAGTGGATTGGCCAGCGTGCTAAACCCTGATGCCACATGATTTTGACCTAATCGTGGTGGGCGGAGGCCATGCCGGGGTGGAAGCCGCTTTGGCTGCAGCCCGCCGGGGCGCAAAAACCGCGCTCTTTGTGCTGAAACTGGAATCCATCGGCCGTCTGAGCTGCAATCCTTCCATCGGTGGACCCGCCAAAGGTCACCTTGCCAGAGAGATAGATGCTCTGGGCGGAGAGCTTGGCCACATCGCCGACCTTTCCGGAATCCATTTTCGAATGTTGAACCGCAGCAAAGGCCCGGCAGTCTGGGCTCCGCGTGCCCAAAATGATCGCAACCTCTATTCCCAGCTTATGCGCGAGCAGGTGGAACACCAGGAAAACCTCAGCCTCATCGAGGCTTCCATCTCCCAAATCATTGTGGAAAAAGGCAGAGCCGTGGGTGTGCGCTGCAATCTGGGCAAGGAATACCGCGCCGGACAGGTCATCCTGGCACCCGGAACCTTCCTGCGCGGCATGATTCACGTGGGCAAAATCTCCGTTTCCGGCGGTCGCAGCGGTGAGCCTGCCGCCAATGAACTCTCCCAAGACCTTCTGCGTCATGGCTTTAAGCTCGAACGCTTCAAAACCGGCACCCCACCCCGGGTGGATATGCGCAGCCTCGATTTTTCCAAATTGGAAGAGCAGCCCGGCGACCCCGATCCCGAAGGTTTTTCCTGGTATCGTGACATCACCCTGCAAAACCGCGTGAGCTGCTACATGACGCGCACCACCCCCGAAACGCATGCCATCATCAGCCAAAACCTCCATCTATCTTCACTTTACGGCGGTATAATCCAAGGCATCGGGCCTCGCTATTGCCCTTCCATTGAAGACAAAATCGTAAAATTTCCCCAGCGTGATACTCACCAAGTTTTCATCGAACCGGAAGGCTTGAACACCTTTGAAGCCTATGTGAATGGCGTTTCCACTTCTTTGCCGCCAGACATCCAGGAAAGAATCCTGCACAGTATCCCCGGCTTGGAAAACGCACGCGTGATGCGTCACGCCTACGCCATCGAATACGATTGCATCGACCCCGCCGAAATCGATTCCAGCCTGCAATGCAGACGGATTAAAGGTCTTTGGCTGGCGGGACAAATCAATGGCAGTTCTGGCTATGAAGAAGCCGCCGCGCAGGGCATTATGGCTGGCATAAACGCCACCCTGGCTCTGGAAGGGCGCGAACCCATCATTCTGAGCCGCTCCCAAGCCTATATTGGGGTGCTGATTGACGATCTTGTCACCCGCGGCACCAACGAACCCTACCGCATGTTTACATCTCGCGCGGAATACAGGCTGCTGCTGCGTCAGGACAATCGCGACGAAAGTCTCATGCCTCTGGGACATGAATTGGGACTGCTTTCAGAGCAGCGCTGGCAACGATTCCAGCGCACCATGGAACTGAAAAAGCAGGAATTGGAGCGCCTCAAAAGCGAGAAAACCCTGCCTCATCCCGACCTTCGCGAACCCCAAAAATTTGCCGCGTTACTCAAGAGGCCGGAAGTATCCCTGCAAGAGCTTGAAAAATATGGCTACAAGCCTTCCCCGGAGGTCACACCAGACATCCTCCGCCGCTGCGAACTCGAAATCAAATATGAAGGCTACCTAAAACGCGCCGAGGAGGAACTGCAGCGTTTTAAAACCGCGGAAGAGCTTGCCCTGGATGAAGATATCGACTATCAAAGCATCGAAACCATCGCCTGGGAAGCCCGGGAAAAACTGGCAAAAATCAAGCCTCGCAGCCTGGGACAGGCAATGCGCATCCCCGGAGTCAATTACACCGATACCGCGGCGCTCTTGGTCTGGCTGCGCCGAACCGGAAAATAAACTATCTCAATCCGCCTGCGCAAAAATCAAATGGTGACGCTCAGTTTCATATAAACCGTGGACAAATCCTTTCTTAATTCCCCCAGCGGAGCAGTCCAAGTGGAAGCTTCCTCCTGCGTTTGGGCTGATTTTAAGCCCAGATATAAAAACCAATCCGGCTTAAACTCATAGCGCAGATTTCCAAAGTAGCTCAATTCCGCTGAACTTTCCAGTTTTTCGTAGGTGCTCAAGCCGCTTCCCATCGATATTTTAAAGCTCGGAGCGGGGGTGAAGTCCAGCCCCGCGTTGGCAACAATATATTGATTGTCCAAGAGCGTGAAATATCCTGGAAACACTTCCACCGTCTGCCGCCTGTAACCTTTATGATTCCAGGTTCCAGATACCCATAAAGACAGGTTGTCAAAGGGTTTCACCATTGCCGAGCCGCCAAGCGTGTGTTTGGGATAGGTGTCCGAAAGTGCGTAAACCAATTCGGTCCCAACGTTGTACACACCGGTAAATTGCAGGTTTTTCCGGTTTCCCCAGCCGAAGTTGACTGCCGCAACGTAAACCTCATGCAGATTGTCCCATAAATCAGGCCCCAGTGCGTAGGCCCCGTATGAGGACATGAACATATCACCGATGTTGATGTTTGCTGAAAGCATCGCTTCTTTACTTAAAAAAGTATCTTCGCTCAGTTCCATCCACACCAGTTGTCCCCAGCTGGTAAAGCTCAGACTTCTCAGTTTCCTATCCACGTAAAACTTGCTCCAGCTTGCCGAAGCTGACAGATTTGCTAAATCCTTGTCGGTAAGATATCCCGCGTCGTAGGAAAGGTCTTTGGAAAGCCAACCGCCGTCCAGACTGAAAGCAAAATCCCCCGGGCTGTAAGCCAGATCCAGTTTGGTTTGATAGCCAATATCGGGCTCAGTCATTCCCAAAGCTTCGTCCTTGCTGGCTGAAAGGTTATATCCGGCTCCAATGCTCAGGCGCGGAATGGGTTCCCACCTCGTAGCTCCGCTGTAAAGATGCCCGTAATATCCGCTGTTCATGCGGCTCACCAGTGCGTTTTTAAATTTGAATGTTTTCCAGCCGGGGTTCAATGCCAGCACCTGGTAGTAGTCGCCGCGGTTCAGCAGATAATCTCCAATTTTAATGTCTTTATCCCAGGCTGCCAAAGCTCCCCAATTCAGGTTTCCCAGGTTTCCTGTGCCTTTGGCGGCAACGCGCGGCTGCACGATGTTTCTGGAATAAAATACGTTCCAATCCAAGCCAAAAACGTCCAAATCCTCCGTGAAGAAAAAGCGGTTTTCGTCGTAGTAAGGCGGATCTTTTTGGTTATAGTCGTCACGCGCGCTGTCCATCGGAATGTCGGAATAGTCGGGGTTCAGGGCAATCTTGATGCGTGTCCGCTGCCCTGGATTAAAAAAGATATCCAGCCCCACGTGTTCGGGATCAAAGCTGCTTTCACGACTAATCAGGTCATAACTTTTAACAAAATATGGCCTCAGGGAAAAATCCAGCTTGTGCCGCACCTGACTTTGCAGTTCGATATCCTGCGCCTTCAAAAAATAATCTTTCCCATCCTTGGTGTTCGCATAGGGAAAAGAAAAATATTCCTGCTTGTGATGGTGATAGCGGGTTAAAATGATTTTCCACTGATAGGGAAGCTCCTGCTTGAAGCGCAGTTCATTCAAGGGAATCCGCATGGTCACCTGCCAGATTTTATCACGTATATCGCTGGTGTAGTTGTAGTTACTGTTCCAGGAATAGTCCACATTCATGCGCGAATCCCGAACCCCGTCAACGATGTTTCCCAGGGGATAGGCTGCGTAATAATAGGCGTAATGCGCATCGGGGATGGTGATTAGCTGAACCCGCATGAAGTCCGATGAGGGAGCCTCATCCCGCATGGAAATGGCGCCTTTGTGAAAGTTTTCATCGATCTCCGCCTCAAAACGGATCACCAAATCGCCCCCATCCTGCCAAAGCCAAGCCTTGGTTTCCAGCTTTTCCGGCTTTTTGTCATCGGGATCCACCCGCACGAAGCCGCTCAGCAGATTCTCATCAGTCAAAACCGGCTCCGCGGAATCCGGCAACACCATAGCACCGCAATTTACCATCAGCGCCGTCAAAATCAAAAAACACCATTTTCTCATGCTTTCATCTCCTAAATCCAGATTGAATATAAAGCTTAATTTAGATGTAACATAACCATAAATGGGGGGGGGTAATATGTCAACAAAAATCTTACTCTTGGGAAATTATTGGCTTCTGAAAGCTTGCTGAATCACCCTCAATAAACCTGAAAAACAATGAGTTGGATTTTACACCAACATTTGGGACTCAACAACCCCATGCGAGGGCAAATCCCGGGATAGCCTTAATTTTAGGATTGTATTCCACCTGGGATTCAGGGTCTCTTTTACCGCTCCAAAACCGGATCATTTTCAAGGTTTAGGCTGTATACTTAAAGGGGTGACACTCCAATGACACTCCATTTCACTGAAAAACTCCGTTTTCTTAGGCCGCTCTTGCCCCAAGGCGTTTATCAAGTGATAATCAAGCCTTAATCAAGCGTTAATTATTAAGACTTGATTAAGGCTTGATTAAGAAGTGATGAAGGCTTTCAATAAAGGGCAGAAACGGTGCAGAGTGCAGTTTTATTCACGGCAAAAAGCATAAACAGAGAGGGGTGAGTATGTTTAAGGTTTACTGTCACAACCGAGTTTCTAATGATGGCAATGCCTGAATTTCGATAAATCGACACCGTATGTGCAATTTGCGCTTGACAAATTCAAGCCCAAAGATGAAGCAACGTTGTAGCATTTACGACATTAAATTGCAAACCTGCAATCTGCAAACCATTTTTAAGGAGTATAAACCATGCCCCTGCCACAAAAAGAAGCGCTGTTCAGCCTGCTCAGCAGCGTTGTATTCATCGTCGTCAAGGCGTTTGTGATTCCCGATTTGGGAGCTTTTAACCTGGAATTGACTTTAACGCTGCTGGCGCTGTTCAATGTTTCGCTATGGGCAATCCGCATTCTGCTGAATTTTCGGTTCAAAAACATGGAACAAAGGGATAAAAACATCCGTTTCCAGGCTGCCATGCTGGCAATTCATCTCAGTTTGGTTGTTGTATTTGTCTATGCAGCGGTGCTTTATCTCCTCCACCGTCAAAGCCTTGCCGTGCCGCTGGAAAGAGTTTTGGACCTTGCCTATTACACTTGGATCTCTTTTTATCTGTTTTGGACCGCGGGAATTTTGGCTCTTTGCAAGCGCGGCCCCCTGGATATTTGAATGCAGATAGCGCAATTTTAAGGAAGGTTCAAAATGGATTTTATGGAACTTTTGGCAAGCCGACACAGCGTGCGGGATTTTTTGCCGGACCCTATTCCCGATGATGTTTTAAATGAAATTTTGGAGGCGGGACGCCTGGCTCCTTCAGCCCAGAATCGGCAACCCTGGCGCTATGTGGTTTTAAGGGATCCCCAACATATCAAAAAACTGGCGTTGAATTCTGGACTGCTGGGTCTTTCCAACCTATTCATCAGAAGCGCGCCCTGCCTGATTGCGGCTTGCTCTGACAGCTCCAAAGGTCTTCGCGTGAACGGTCTGGACTATCATCTGGTTGATGTGGCAATCTCGGTGCAGCAAATGGTTTTGGCTGCCTGGAACCGAGGCGTGGGAAGCTGTTGGATGGCCGCTTATAGCGAAACAGCCGTCAAAAAATATCTGGAACTACCCAAATCCTGGCGGGTTATAGCCTTGCTGCCCTTTGGTTATCCAGCCGACAAAAAAACACTTTACACCAAAGCTTTGAGCTTTTTCCCCGACAGCAAAAACCGGCTACCCCTAAATAAGATTGTCCGCTTTTTTGGGGAGGACTAAAAAACCGTGCTATTTCAGAAAAGTTCCCTTATCCAATTCTCTGAACGCGGTTGCTGTTTCCTCACGAGTGTTCATCACAATGGGTCCACGCCATGAAATTGATTCATTCAGTGGTTTGCCCCGCAAAAACAGCATGCGAAAGCCTTCCGATGAGGTTTTAAAACTAACTCCATCTCCATTGTCCAGAAGCGCGACCTGACGGTTTCGGACAATTTGGCCATCAACCTCCACTTCTCCCTCATAAGCATAGAAAAAGCAGGTTTCCCCAGCCGGAGCAGGTAAGCTAAGTTCTGTCTCCGCCGGGATATATACATCCCAATATTGGGGCTCGATCATGATATCCTGCGCCGGCCCCTTCACATTTTGGAATGATCCGCAAATCACTTTAATTTCCGCGCCGTTAGGAAGTTCCACCTTGGGTATGTCCGCTGCCAGAATGTCCTGATAGCGTGGCTGCATCATCTTTTTGGAGGCGGGCAGATTTGCCCAAAGCTGGAAGCCATACATGCGGCCAATCTCGTTGGGTTTTGGCATTTCCTGGTGGATGATGCCGCGCCCAGCCGTCATCCATTGCACATCACCTTTGCGAATAACCCCGCTGTTGCCAAGGCTGTCTGAATGCTCCGCGCTGCCTTCCAACATGTAGGTGATGGTTTCCATACCCCGGTGCGGATGCCAGGGAAAGCCCGCCAAGTAATTGCGGGTATCGTCGTTACGAAAATCATCCAGCAACAAAAAGGGATCAAAAAGCCGTTCATCTCCAAAACCAAAGGCTCGGACAAGCTGTACGCCTGCCCCTTCCAAGGTGGGTTTGGCATTTCTTATTAACCTGATTTTTCGCATCGGAGTCACTCCTTTCATGGTTTTTGCTGTAAAAAAGAAAATTCAGCGGCGCCACAGACAATCTATCCCGAACATCATTTAAAACCAAAAACGCCTTCAAATGTATAAAACAAAGCTGGGTAAGATTTTTGGCGATAAAAAAACCGTGGGGATCGCCGGGCGGCGTCCCCACGGACTCGGAGGGCATTCTATGTAGGGTCTGTGATTACGAAGTTTAAATATGGATGAATCTTGTCAAGTTATTTTTTTTCTTCCTTCGAAACACACCGTTTTCTGAGCGGGAAAATCTCGCATCAAAGCATGGAAATCAGATCGGCAATAAAACTGTCTATCTGCCTCTCCGTTGTGTTATATCCACACATGAGACGCACTTCGTTGAGCGCCTCGTTCCACATGTAAAAATGATATTTTTCCATCAGAGCGGAAGTTATGTGACGAGGAAGAATGACATAGACAGAATTCACCAGCACCGGCTGGGTAACCCGGATTTGTGGGATTTTTTTCAGCTTTGATGCCAAAAGCGCTGCCATCTCATTGGCTTGCAAGGCGTTTTGACGCCACAGCTCATCTTCCAGATATGCTTCAAATTGCGCCGCGATATAGCGCATTTTACTGAAAAGCTGGCTGCATTGCTTGCGATAAAACCGCTGATTTTCACAGAGCTCAGGCCGATAACAAATCAGAGCTTCACCAAAAAGCAATCCATTCTTGGCCCCGCCAAAACTGACAATATCCACCCCGGTATCCTTGCACATTTCTTTAATTGAACAATCCAGAGCTGCGGCCGCATTTGCCAGACGCGCCCCATCGACATGAAGATACATTCCCTGTTGATGACAAAAATCCGCCAAAGCCTTCAGCTCCGCCAACGAATAGAGCGTGCCATATTCCGTGCTTTGCGTGATGGAAACCACGCGCCCTTGGGAGTGATGCTGATCGCGGTTGTTCAACAGGTGTGGAAATATCATTTCCGGGCTCAACTTGCCATTGGTGCTGTCAATCACTTTCAATCTGGCTTGGGTGAATTTTTGCACGGCGCCGCATTCATCCACATTGATGTGGGCGCTATTCGCGCAAAAAATAGCGTGGAAAGAGCTTACAAGATTTTGCAGGGCAACCACGTTCGCGCCTGTGCCGGTGATTACAAACGAAGCTTCACAACCGCCCCCAAACAACCATTCAAGCTGCTTCAACACTTTTCGCGTGAGTGGATCGTCGCCATAAGCCGGGCAAAATCCTGTGTCCGCCTTGCGCATGGCGTCCCAAACTTTGGGATGCACACCGCTGTGGTTATCACTTCCAAAACTGATGGAAAACATATTTTCTCCTAATCTTCACTTTCGCGCTTCTGGCTGCAGCTTTGACCTGTAAACCTTTCACTAAAACAACGAGGCTGCTTTTTCGGCATTGCCAAAATCCACCTAAGTGATGATGCTAATTAATCCTATAAGACAAAATAATAAAACACCCGACAGTTATTCTGCCGGGTGCATATTTTGATGAAGCCATCCGCTTATTATCTTTTTCCGCAAATCGCGAATTCCAGAAAAGCTATGCTTCATCTTCTTCAGATCTTAATCAACAAATATTTCCGCGATCATGCATCTTGCAGAGCCACCACCATTGGTTTCAATGGTTTGAAGTTCTATGGCAAGAATTTTGCTGTATTTGGAAATGGTCTCCACTTGTTCGGGTGTAAGCGCATCTTTGGCAGCCTGGGACATTATCATGAGGGGTTGCCCGCTGCGGCTTTTCAACTCAATCATGTTTCCGGCAAAATGCATCATCTGATCCTGAGTGATTTCCACAATAATCTTTCCGGTTTCCTTGAGCTTGGAGACAACTTTTTCACGCTCCTCTTCCGTTTTGATCACATCCAGGCAAATCACTGCAAGCTTGCTGCCCACTTCCATCATCACATTCGTATGATAGATGGGATTTCCCGCCTTGTCAATCGCATCAAAAAGCAGATATTCATATTTCATTTGCGAACCAAAGTCTTCGAAAACATTATCGGAAGTACGCTGTGAACGACAGGCATAGGCAATTCGTCTTTCCCTGTCGAAAATCATGCTTCCGGTTCCTTCCAAAAACTCGTTTTTTTTTTCCCAGCGGGTCAGGTCGATCACTTTTTCGTGTTTCAGCTTATTGCGCAGCAGGTCCAACACTTCCGGCTTCCGTTCCGCTCTTCTGTTCTCCGCAAACATGGGATAGAGTACCAGCTCTCCCGTGTTATGAGATGAAAACCAGTTGTTTGGGAAAACCGAATCGGGTGTGTGCGGCTCTTCTGTATCTTGCATCACAATCACTTCCACGTCGTTGTCTTGCAACAGCTTAACAAATGCATCAAATTCTTCAACTGCTTTCTGATGCACGCCGCTCTGTTTTCCTTGCTGCTGAAATTGGTTGTTTACTCCAGTTTCCACGTTAAATTCAAATTTCGCAGGACGCACCATTAGAATCCTGGAGGTTGTTTGCATAACTTTTTTGTTCGTAGACATATATTTCTCCTTATTTTCTTCCTGTCTTTGCAGCCGATTTTCGGATATTTCAGCTTCGGGTTGGACAGGCAAATCCAAATCCGGCAACGCTTTCATCTTCTTTTTTTGCCGTATTCTGGCGTAAATCACCAAAAACGGCAGAATGGCAAAAAGCATGGAAGTGAAGCCGGTGATGAGGTAAATCCAAGCCTGCCGCCTGCTGGCAGCAGAAAAATCTTGGTTAAACGTATATAAATTTGAATGATATGCTTGCTCGAAAGCCCGGTTGAAATTGGTTTTTTCGCCCCGCCGATTGTTGGCGGCAACGATTTCCCAAAACCTCTTCCAGGCTCCGGGGTCATTATCACGCATATAACGCACGGCAAAATAGGAAGTTACATAATACAATTCCCAATCTTCCCGCTGTTGGGGATAGCTGTGTCCCAGTGTGAAAAGATCCAGCCGATTTCCCCAAAAACGCTCGCGCACATAGTAGTAATAGCGTTCCAAGCCCATCTGTCCGCCGCTCTGGGTTGCCAAACCTTCGTGCAGCCAAAGCGGCGCCTGAACCAAAACCTCATCCAAAAGCCAATGCGTGTATTCATGCAGGATGAGACCGCCATAATTGCGTGGAACCTGATCAATGCTGCGAACGTAAATCCGGCGCTCACGCGTGGAATAAAAAGCCTCGCTGAATTCAACGATGGCGCCTCTCCCACGTGCAAGGTTTTGATATCGTGTCTGGTCTGGAATGATGCGGATTTCCGCCTTGGTGCGCGGATAAACTCCCAGGCTCATCTGCAGCAGGCCCACGCGCTCTTCCAGTTCATTCACGAAAGCCTTGCCGCCGGGAAAAGCTCCGTCCACACTGTAGATTACGAAATAATCCGTGGACGCCGCCACTTTCCATGCAAAATCCTCTGCGCCCAAGCTGAGACAGCACAGCAGAATCAGAAATATCAATGGCGCGCGCAAGAGGCTTTTCAGCTTTCCAACTCCCTGCGGCTAATCATCTTATAATATTCCCCAGCGTCTTTTTTGGCCACGTTTCCACTCGGGATCTTTTCAATTTCAATCTCGTGTTCAAAACCGTAGAGCCGAAAGCGGATCACATCGCCTTCTTTCACGATGGAAGAGGCTTTCGCGCCTTTGCCATTGATGAACACCAAGCCTTTATCGCAGGCCGTTTTGGCAATGCTGCGGGTTTTGGTGAGGCAGAGCTTGTTTAAAAGTTGATCCACCCGCATGACAATCTCCTTTTCACATCTCTATGTGACTATTGGACTTATGAAAGCAATCGCTGCGTCTCCAATGCAATCATCAGCTCTTCATTTGTGGGAACTTTCAACACCGTGACGCGGGAATCGGGGGTGCTGAGCAGTTCGATATCACCGCTAAATTTCGCGTTTGCTTCCAAATCCAGTTTGATGCCAAGGGCTTCCATGTTTGCGCAAACCTGTTCACGCATGATTGCCATATTTTCGCCCACACCGCCGGTGAAAATCAGCACGTCCAATCCGTTCATCCCGGCAAAATAGGCACCAATATATTTTTTGATGCGATAGCAATAGACATCCAAAGCCAATCTGGCAGTGGCGTTATCGTTTTTCAATATTTCGTCTTCAATCTCGCGCATATCGTTCGAAACGCCAGAAAGCCCCAGCATTCCGCTTTTTTTGTTCAAAATGCCGTTCACTTCATCCACGCCGAGTCCCAAATTTTGCTGCATGTGAATGGGAATGGCGGGGTCAATATCGCCACAGCGAGTGCCCATCATCAGTCCTTCCAGAGGTGTCAAACCCATTGATGTATCAACACTTTTGCCCCCATCGATGGCGGTGATGGAAGCGCCGTTGCCCAAATGACAGGTGATGATTTTCAGGTCTTCAAGCTTTTTGCCCAAAAATTCGGCTGCCTGCATGCTGACATATTTGTGGGATGTGCCGTGGAATCCATAGCGGCGAATTTTGTGAACCTTGTAAAAATCCATGGGCAGCGGATACAAAAAAGCGTGCTGCGGCATGGTTTGATGGAAGGCGGTGTCAAACACTCCGCATTGTGGAACATCCGGCATATTTGCCTTCACGGCGGCGATGCCTTTCAAATTCGCGGGATTATGCAGAGGCGCCAAAGACACACACTCGCGCATAACTTCAACCACATGATCTGTGATCACCACGGCATCTGAATAGTTTTCGCCTGCGTGAACCAAACGGTGTCCCACCGCGTCAATCTCGTTTTTATCCTCAATCACTCCGTTTGTCGAATCCAAGAGAGAATCAATAATCAACTGCAAACCCTGCTCGTGATTCTCAATCTCCATCTGCCGCTTTTTAACGGTGTATTTCTCGCTTTTATAGGTGAAAAGCGCGGTTTCCTCTCCGATTCTTTCAGCAATCCCTTCTGCCAAAACATCGCGGGATTCCATATCGATGAATTGGTATTTGATGGATGAGCTGCCGCAATTTACCACTAAAATCTTCATTTGTTCCTCTTTTTGTTGTTTTTTGTTCAATCCTGAGGAAAGGTTGAAACTGTCAACTGATTTACCAAAAAAGAGGCGGCGACAGGCGGAAAACCTCGATTTCCCGGCTTTTTTTCTTTCTACATTCCCAGCGGCGCAATCGCTCTATCAAAATAGCCATGCACCTTGGAAATCGTTAATCCATAATTGGTTATCGGCACTCCGCGCCTTTGGGATTCCACAATGCGACGGCTCATCTCAGCCTGATTCAGCATACAGGCGCCACAGTGGATTACCAGCGCGTAATCCTCCAAATTCATCGGATAATCGTGCCCGGCATAAGCCTCGAATGAGAGGTCTTTTTTGGTGTAAGCCTTCACCCAACGCGGAATTTTGGCCCTGCCGATATCATCTTCTTGAACGTGGTGGGAACAGGCTTCCGCGATTAAAACCCGGTCTCCATCCTGAAGTTTATCTATCTGTCGCACACCTTCGGCCAGAATACCAAGATCGCCTTTATAACGCGCGAACAAGATGGAAAATGTGGTAAGTTTCACCTGCTCTGGCACATCTGCCACCACTTGAGCAATCGCCTGAGAATCCGTAATCACCAAATCCGGATCGCTTTTGAGGGATGCCAAAGCTTTTTTAAGTTCGAATTCACGCGTGACCAAAGCCATGGCGCGGGCGTCCAAAAGGTCGCGTAAAACCTGCACCTGCGGCAAGATAAGCCTGCCTTTGGGCGCGGCGGGATCGATGGGTGTCACCAAAACAACCAGTTCACCTTCTTTCACCAAATCCCGAACCAGGGGCTTGTCTTCTGTGTAGCGTGGAGGCGCCAGGCTCACCAGCTTTTCCTTGATGAGCGAAACATTTTCACCTTTGCTGGCAGAAGCTGAAACCCATTCCAGACCATGCTTATCGCAATATTCAATATTTTTGGGCTCAGGAGCACGCAAATCACTCTTGTTAAACACCACCAAATGCGGTATCTTCATCTCCCGCAGCTTATTAAGCATCTCCAGCTCCATCTCCCCGAAAGGCTGGCCGTCGTTCACAAAAATTGCCATATCCGTACGGAAAAGCACCCGGTAGGTGGCTTCCACCCGCTTTTTACCAAGACCTCCCACATCATCCAAACCCGCTGTGTCATATAATGTTACAGGACCCAGGGGCAGAAGTTCATAGCGTTTGTCAACCGGGTCGGTGGTGGTGCCCGGTGTATCTGAAACGATGGCGATTTCCTGGCCTGTAAGTGCGTTTATCAGGCTGGATTTACCGCTGTTGCGGTTGCCCAAAAGTGTGATTATCAAGCGCTCTCCGCGCGGTGCGCTGCTCATGTTACCTCAATATTTTTCATATTTATAAACAGAATAAGCCGCTCGCCCGGTTTTGTCAAACACAGCGATGATTCTTTTTTATGAAACCCGCGTGCAATATGACAAAATTGACTCTTTCTTGGTGGCCGCCTTTAGTCTCCCTTATGTTTTAAAAGGTAAATATAAGGTAGATAAAGATTTGGGGCTTTGCGGGGCCTTTTACAACAGACTCGTTCTTATCTATTGGAGCCTGAAAGTTTTGTTCGGAGATTTGATTTTTCTTGAATTGCTAAAAACTGTAACAATCACCCGCGCAAGGGTTAGCGATTCCAGATGAATTCGCGCTTGACATTTTTCCCGCTTAATTTAGGCTTTGACCACACTGAAAAAATGGGAGAGCCCATGGACGACATGAAAGGAATAAAAACCCTGAATCTAAAGCTGACAGAGCCTGAAAAACTGCGTGAACAGGTGCGGTACTATTTTCACCAAACCTACAGTATCGACGAAAAACTTTACGACAGCCTCATAAACGACGAAACCTTCTATCTGCGCGCCGATCCATTGCGCCATCCGCTGGTATTTTATCTGGGACACACGGCGGCATTTTATATCAATAAGCTCATCATTGGCAAAGTGATAGAAGAACGGATTAACCCCAGCTATGAATCCATGTTCGCCATTGGCGTGGACGAAATGAGTTGGGATGACCTCAACGAAGCAAATTACGATTGGCCTTCCATTCCGAATGTGAAGCGCTACCGAGACCTGGTGCGAGAGAGAGTGGACCGCCTCATCAGCGAGCTGCCTTTGGATGAAAATGGCATTGGCTGGAACAGTCCCTGGTGGGGCGTCATCATGGGTATCGAACACCAGCGCATACACTTGGAAACTTCTTCTGTCCTCATCCGACAGCTTCCTTTGGAAAAAGTGCGCCCCTTGGATTTTTGGAACGTTTGCCCCAAAGCCGGCGCTGCTCCACAAAATGAACTGCTGCCTGTGGCTGGCGGAAAAATCCGCCTGGGCAGAGACGACAACAGCCCCTGGTACGGCTGGGACAACGAATATGGCTCCATCTCTTTTGATGTCAAGCAGTTCGAAGCTTCCAAGTATCTGGTTTCAAACGCGGAATTTTTGGAATTCATCGAAGACGGTGGCTACACCCAGGAACGCTTCTGGACTCCGGAAGGCTGGTCCTGGCTCTCTTTTCAGAAAGCACTCATGCCCCGATTTTGGCGTAAAGAAGGACAGAACTACAAACTTCGCCTCATGACCACGGAAATCGAAATGCCCTGGAACTGGCCGGTGGAATGCAACTATCTGGAAGCCAAGGCTTTCTGTAATTGGAAAGCAGCCCAAACCAGCCTGCCCATCCGCCTGCCTTCGGAAGAAGAATGGATGCGCTTGCGCGACAGCCACATAAACACCGATCAACCGCTTTGGGACGTCGCTCCGGGCAATATCAATCTGGAGTTTTGGGCTTCTTCCTGCCCGGTTGACCACTTTGGTTTTGGAGATTTTTATGACCTTATAGGAAACGTGTGGCAATGGACGGAAACACCTATTTATCCCTTTCCCGGCTTCAAAATCCACCCCATCTACGACGATTTTAGCGTGCCCACTTTCGACGGACGCCACAATTTGATTAAAGGTGGCTCCTGGATTTCCACCGGAAACGAAGCTCTGCGTGATTCACGTTACGCTTTCCGACGCCATTTCTATCAGCACGCCGGTTTCCGCTATATTTCGAGCCCGGAACCTGTTACCCTGCACGACGAACCTTACGAAACCGACCCCACAATCATTCCCTGGTGTGATGCCAACTGGGGCGATAACCCTCTGGGCGACAAGCATTTCAGCCAGCAAGTTATGGAAACATTGCAGACCACTCTGAAAAAATTGCAAGGTAAAAAAGCGCTGCATCTGGGCTGCAAAACCGGACGCCTAAGCTTCGAATTGGCAAGAACTTTCGCCCATGTTACCGGGATTGATTTCACCACCCGCCTCATCCGCCAAGCCATCCAAATGCATGAAAAAGGTTTCATCCGCTACATCCGTGTGGAAGAAGGCGAAATCGTGAGCCACGTGGAAAAACACCTGAAAGATTTTGCCTTGCAAGACGTTGCAGACAAAGTTGAATTTTGGCAGGCGGACGTCTCCAATCTCATTGCCAAATTCACCGGTTACGATTTTATCCTGGCGGTAAACGCAATCGAGGAAGCCATCAAGCCCCGCCGCTTTTTGGAAGAAATCCACACACGACTGAACTCCGGCGGCATCTTGGTTTTGGTGGATGGATACGCTTGGAACCCGGATATCACCCGCGCCGAGGACCGACTGGGCGGATTCCGTAAAGATGGTGAGCCCTATGGCAGTTTTGAGGCGCTTAACGATATATTGGACAAAGAATTCGAGCTTCTGGAAGAACCCCGCGAGCTTTGGCAAACCCTGCGGCAACAACAGCGCCTGCACAGCCTGAAAAAAGTGCAGCTAACCATCTGGAGGAAAAAGGCTTAAATGCGCAAGGCGGCATTGTTCGCGCTCATATTTCTGTCTCTGACCCTGAGCGCGGAAATCATCCAAATCGGCAGCGGCTCGCTGTACAACCAAGGTTTGCCAATTGAGCCATTTCGATGCTACAGCTATTCCCAGCAGATTTATCTGGCTTCCCAAATCGGAACGGCGGGTGTCATCAATTCCCTTGGCTTTCAATATGACATACAAAGCAATAATTTTCTGGAGAGAAATGCGGATTGGGTCGTGTTTCTGGGACACACAGAGCGGCAAAACATCACAAGCTGGGTGCCCATCGACAGCCTGAATCTGGTTTTTTCTGGTTCTCTGACCGAAACGGATTTTTCCTCTGATCTGCCGGGAGAAGGTTGGCTAACCATAACTCTCTCCACCCCATTCTTTTACAATGGTACGGACAACTTGATCCTGGCTGTGGATGAAAACACTCCCCTGGCCTGCACAAACGCGAACGACTTTATTTGTTCGGAAGTGGGTGTGCCAATGGGAATTACCTTTATCAGCTTGGATGTGAATCCCGACCCCGCCGACCCTCCAGAAATACCATACCCAAACAATTTTTACATCCGTAACGCGCAAGCCAACCTGCGGCTGGAAATTAGCCCCTATATCCTCACGCCCACACAGCCCTTCCCGGAAGACCAAGCCACTGGGGTTGAAACAGATACAGACCTGCAATGGCGCAGCGACGCCAGCTCTTTCGACCTCTTTTTTGGCAGCGACCCGCAAAATCTGCCCTGCGTGGTTCAAGGCTGGAATCAATGCCAGTGGAATCCTCCGGAACCTCTGCAACTTTTCACCACATATTATTGGCAGATAATTGCTTACGAGGATGAAGAAATCCATCCTGGACCTCTGTGGAGCTTTCGCACCCGCGGTGAAGGCATCGGCGCGCCCAGAAATCTCAGCGGATTTTATAATGGTGACCACGTGAGCCTGAACTGGAATCCCCCGGAACATGGAGACCCCGTTCTTTACCGCGTGATCCGCAACGGAAATTTTTTGGCAACCTCGCAAGCCACAGTCTATCAAGATTTTGAGGTGGCTCCCGGGCAGGTTTTATACTACTGGATTTTGGCGCAAAACCATCTGGGAGAAATCTCCGCCGCTTCAAATTCAATCAGTGTCCACATCCCTGACATTATCCCGCATCTCATTCTGCGAGAAGGTTTTGAAAGCCATCCTCCCTTCAGCCAAATCGTTCCCGGCTGGCTGAATCTGGATTTGGATGAGTCCACCACCTGGACTTTCGATGGTTTGAACTTTCCCGGAAGCGGTGGACCGCTGCCCTGGGTGGTCTTTTCTCCTGCCGAAACCGTTCCGCCCTTCGATTTTGTCACCGCCCAGGAAGGCCTTCAATCCATTGCGGCAATTGCCAGTTACAATCCTCCCAACAATGATTGGCTCATCACACCCCGCCTGAATTTGGGTCTTTATCCACGCCTCACTTTTTGGGCGCGATCACACACCGCGGACCATGGCCTGGAGCGGCTCAAACTCCATATTTCAACCACAGGAACCGAGCCTCAGGATTTCATCCAGATTGGCCCCAGTCCTTGGATTTCTGTGCCGGCGGAGTGGACCCAATATAGTGTTGGGCTCTCAAACTGGAATCAGCAGGACGTTTGGCTGGCTTTTCAGTGCTGTTCCTGGGATGCCAAAATCCTCTATCTGGACGACATTATTGTCACCGGCGAAGGCGGTTGGGTTTCTGTGCAGGACAATCTCGCCCGCGACTGCGTTTTCCAAGTGTTTCCAAACCCCAGCCGGGACAGCTTTGTTGTTGAAAATTCCCTGAAGGAAAATTTCCAACTCAGCCTCCATGACATCCGGGGCCGCAAGCTTTTTTCCGCCAAAGAGTTAAATTACTTCAACAGCGCAGAACACAGCCTTTCCCTGGCGGCAGGAATTTATATTCTGAAACTGGAAAACGGCGGCAAAACCCAGCTAAAACGTTTGGTTGTGATTCCATGAAAGATCAATATTACCATAATGTTGAGGCTTTCCTGGCGCAACTTTTGCAGGATAAAACCTTCAGCAAAAACATCGTGGCACGGCAAACTTTGGAAGAAACCCAAGCGCAGTGGTTAGATTTTCCGTCCCAGAGCCGTTCTGAACTTCTGGATCTGCTTGCTGAAAACGGACTTAAACGTCCCTATCGCCACCAGCGGGAAGCCATCGATGCCGTCCTGAAAGGCGAAAATACCGTACTCAGCACCGGTGTCGCCAGCGGAAAAAGCCTCTGTTACCAATTTCCGATCCTGCAAAGCCTGCTGGAAGACCCTTCCTCACGAGCTTTGCTGCTTTTTCCCACCAAAGCGCTGGCTCAGGATCAGCATCAAAAAATGAACAAGCTGTTGGAAGGCCTCAAAAAGCGAGTTCCAAACCTATCCCAGCTCAAAAACGGAATCTACGACGGGGACACACCTTCCGATTCTCGCAGCGCCATCCGCGCTCAAGCCCGGCTCGTATTTTCCAATCCGGACATGCTGCATCTGGGAATTTTGCCCAATCACAGCCTCTGGGCAGGTTTTTTCGCACGGCTCAAATATGTGGTAATCGATGAAGTTCACACCTACCGCGGCGTTTTCGGCTCCCATTTTGCCAACGTGTTGCGCCGCCTCAAACGCGTATGCCGACTCTACGGCTCCAACCCTGTATTTATCTGCACTTCAGCCACTTTGGCAAATGCCAAACAACTGGCAGAGGAGCTTTTGGAAAGTCCGGTTCGTCTCATCGACCGGGATTCCGCGCCTCATGGCAGACGCGAATTCCTGATTGTGAATCCGCCCATTGTGGATGCGGCTCTCGGCATCAGGCGCAGCGCCATGCTTGAAACCACCCAGCTTGCCAAACGCTGGCTGCGTGGGTCTGGACAGGCTATCGCTTTTTGCGGACCCCGCCGCAGCGTGGAAATCCTCTACCTCCATCTCACAAACAACCAAACCCTGCACCAGCGCGTGCGCAGCTACCGTTCAGGCTATCTGGCTCAAGACCGCCGCGAAATCGAGCGCGAGTTGCGTGAAGGCAGCATTGGTCTGGTGATTTCCACCAACGCTCTGGAACTGGGAATCGATATTGGAGGCCTCGACGCCGCTTTCCTAAACACATATCCCGGAACTATTTCCAGCACCAGACAGCAGGCTGGAAGAGCCGGTCGCAAGGGCGAAACCTCGCTGGCTGTCCTCATCGCCAGTGCCAATCCTCTGGATCAATATATCTGCCAAAATCCGCAATATATCTTTGAAAACAACCCCGAACACGCGCTCATTTCGCCAGACCACACCGAAATCCTTCAAAGCCAGTTGCTTTGTGCCATCCACGATCTTGCGTTTTTGGATGATGAAAGCTTTGGCAGCCTGGGCCCGGAGCACATTCATCCCCATTTGGAAGTTTTGGTGCAAAATGGCCAGGCGCGTCGCGCTCAAAACCGCTATGTGGGCATTCCGGAATCCTATCCCGCCGCCGAAGTTTCCTTGCGCAACATCTCGGATCAGGTGCAAATACTTGATGGAAAGGAACTTATCGCTTGGGTGGACGGCTCCAGTGCTCACTGGATGGCTCATCCCGGCGCCATCTATCTGGATCGTGGAAACGCTTGGAAAGTAAAAGAATTAGACCTCAAAAATGGCAGGGCAATGGTTGAACCTGTCAATCTGGATTATATCACTCAAGCCACCCGCAGCACCCAAATCGAGACCGAAAATCCGCAAACTCGTCAAAAAGTGGCTGGCGGCACAAAATATCTGGGAAAAGTGACGGTTACCACCACTATCACCGGCTTCAAAAAGCTTAGATTCTACACCCAGGAAATCTTGGGACGAGAGCCTCTGGATATGGAACCAACTGTCTTGAACACAGTGGCTTGGTGGATTGGAATCTCTCCGGAAACCGTGGCAAAAGTGAGCGCGCAAAAGCTTTGGAACAGTTCTGCCAACGACTATGGCAGTGATTGGGGCAAAATTTCCGTCCTGATTAGAAAACGCGACGCTTTCCGCTGTCAACATTGTGGTCTGCCAGAAAGCGATGGCTTTCACCACGTTCACCATATCACACCTTTCCGCAAGTTCGACAACGCTGAAGAAGCCAACGATCCCTCCAACTTAATTACCCTCTGCCCACGCTGCCATCACCTTGCCGAACAAGGGGTTAGGATGCAAAGTGGCCTCTCCGCTCTGGGTTATCTTTTGGTGAATTTGGCGCCCTTTTTTGTGATGTGCGACCGCCAGGATATTGATGTTTTCACCGAGGATATTTCACCTCTGGCAAACAACAACCCCGTCGTGCTGATCCATGACAATATTTCAGGAGGCATCGGCCTGTCCCGCAAGCTGTTCCAACTCCACGACCAAGTTCTTTCCGCTGCGCTGGACCTCGTTGAAAAATGCCCTTGCCGTGAAGGTTGCCCTTCCTGCGTGGGTCCTGTTGCTGAAAATGGAGAAGGCGCAAAAGAAAATGCCATCGCCATCCTGAAGGAATTAACCCAAAACGAAACCTCAGAAGTTTCGGAACCATAATCTATTGTGAACACAGAAGATAAATTATCTAATTTGACCCAAAAGACGGAAAACAGCGCTCCCTCTCTTGCTTCACACTTGATTCCGACTCAAGTGTCACTGCCCCATGCCTCGTTATCAACCCGATTCTTTGACGGGATGATCAGGAGTGAGACCTGAGAAAATCTCGGGCTGGAGTCAAGAGTGAATAAAGGAAAAACCATGAATGAACGTGGAAAAAACACCAAAAAAGGCAAACTCGAAATCCAGCGCGATCCTTACGATCCATTTGTGCCAGCCAATGCCCGTGCCATCATTTTGGGCAGCACACCACCTGCGAGATTCTGTTTGCCCAGTGATTTAACCCTGCACCCGCGTGATATAGATTGGTTTTATGGCTCCTGCGACCGTGGCTGCAACACCTTCTGGGAAGCGATGTTCCGCGTTTTCGACCACGATAGTCTCACCGAATTGAACAGCCTGCGGGATTTTGAACTACCGCGTGAGGAAAAGACACGCCGTCAACGCTCTTTTTTGCAAAATCTGCTGACAGCGAGGAAACTGGGCATCATGGACATTCTGGAAAGCTTCGAACGCCGTGACGGAAGCAGCGCAGACTCAGAATTGAAGCCGCTAACTTTTCGGGATCCGCTGCCATTTTTGCGGGATGCGCCCGATGTTTCAGCATTTTGTTGCACCAGTTTGCACAAGGTTCACACTTGGCTGGGAAAAAGCTTGGCCCGACATGGCATTCAGCTTGAAGAACGGGGTGGAGAATTCTGTTTCCAAATGAAAGATAATAACGCAAAGCCGCGCCTTGTTTGGGTTTATCGTCTGCCGTCGCCCTCACCCATCGGTCGCATCAGGTTTCCAAACCATCAGGCTTGGATGGAAAATCTGGTCAGCGAATATCGCCGCATTTTCGCGCAGGCGGGGGTTTCTTGAAAAAGAAACGTCAGGGCGGGCAGTGTGAGCGCTTTTATCTCATTTTGAATATGCGCGCAAAGTCTTGTCCGTTTCAGGGTTTGGGCTATTTTTCGAATAGCGCGGGATTTTCCTCAATAAATTGCTGGTGCAATCTCCAAAACGCCGAATCGACTTTTTGTCTCCGCTTCGCGTGAAAAAATCCGGCGATGGAAACTGTGAGAGCGCCGACGAAGTCCACAATCAAATCCAGCATCGTATCAAACACTCCCAGCCGGGTGTCAAAAACGCCGTTCACCAGTTCCAAATTCCTTGCTTTTTGCATGTTCGCGCCGAAAATGCCATCCACCGCGAATTCAAATATTTCCCACAGCGCGCCCACCGACAGGGCAAAACAAAAACTGAACAGCGCCATGAAAAAAGGGCTTAAACGCACGTGCATCTTCTTGTCCTTGTTCAGGGCGTAAATCAGCAAAAATCCGGTATAACCCAAAAGGATTGCGGAACTACCGTGCAACAAGGTGTCCCACCATTTTAAGCGGTAGTAGTAATCATGAATTTCGCCCAGATACATCGAGGCGAAAATAAAAAGCAGGATTACAATCTGAAAAGGCGCCGGGATGCTGATTTTGGCTCGTTTTGCCATCATGGTGGGCAGCATGAGGAGCACGATGGTCAAAATCGAGGTGAAAAACAGCTCCCAGGAATGGTCAATGAAATTATAGACCGCCGCGGCAAGGCTCAACGCCACAAAAGCCAACCGCATATACTTTTCTATCTTCGCAAAACGTATTTTCATGTTTCCGTCTCTTCCCTTTTTATGTTTTGGCAAATTTATCCGCGCCAAGCAAACTGTCAAGAAAAGCTTGGTTTTCCAACTGGCATGGACTACAGCAAAATGCAAAAAAAGGCATTAGATATGTAGTCAACCTTCCAAGTGGAGTCCTTGAAGACAATTAATTTGAAATTGGCTCTTCCCTTTATAAGGAACGATGGAAAGCGATATTTCATTCATGACAGGGTATTGAGATTGAGCTTTCATATCGTACATGAAATTGAGCCAAATTAACTGCAGGAAATCCAATTATAGTAACCTTCAAACGCAATGGCTAAGCCATCTGAAGCAATTGTTAAGAAAACTTAACAAAAAAAAGCTTGTCAAATAAACAGGGTTTCATTCTTTATGTATTTGAAAGGGATATGATATGAATTTGGTATTTGTTGTTGAAGATAATCAGGATCTTCTAAGCATTGAGATAAAGCTGTTGGAAGATAATGGTTATAGAGTTCGGGGTTTCCTCGATACTATTTCCTTATGGAACGGTTTGGGTGAGGAAACACCGGATTTGATTTTACTGGATTTGACGCTTCCAGACCGCGACGGGCTGGACGTTTGCCGGGATTTGAAGTTCGATCCCATTCTACGAGCTATTCCAATTATCATGGTCACAGGGAGGCTGGAACTGGATGACATTGTAAAAGGGCTGAACTTGGGTGCTGACGACTATATCTGCAAACCTTTCGAACAGGAGGAGCTGCTGGCAAGGGTGCGAGCCATTTTACGCCGAAGCGCCCATCTTCCCCAAAACGGAACTGTTGAAATCGTACCTGGACTGAATCTGGATATCCAGCGCCAAGAATTAATTGACAAAGGCAAGAGGATCATTCTCACCCTCTCAGAATTCCGCATCCTGCAACTGTTAACCACTCGCCCGGAATGGGCTTTCCGCCGCAGTGAAATCCTGGACCACCTCTGGGGCGACGACAAGATTGTGGTAGAGCGTACTGTGGACGTGCATATCAGCAATCTGCGAGAAAAATTGGGCAGCCATGCCACTCTCATCCAAAAAGTTCATGGAGTGGGATACTGCTTCAAAGCCAAAAAAGGAAACACCGGTAATGAAGGCTGATAAGACTATAACAATGGTTTTAAGACACATATTATCCTGTGAAACGATGTTCGGTATGAGGTATGGTAAAAAACTTGCAGAAATGACATCGACACTTGCCTGGACAGTTACAAAATTGTCGTCGCGCATAGACAAGAGCCGAAAACCCAAATATTATGATATGATGAATATTAACGAAAAAATGGCTGACCTGGGCGAAAAACAAAAAGATCAAAATATTGTTTCAACCCTACCTGTCAGGCTGACCAAAGTATTTAACTGCATTAAAACAATGCCTCTAAAGATGCAACCACAAAGACTATAGAGCCCCAATGGCTAAGATTGAACAATGAGGGAAAATAAGTATGTATAAGAAATTGATTTTTATTGGATTGGTTTTATTTATAACTGTTTTGGGCGCTCAGGAACAAGTGCGCTACGCAGGTTTTTGTTTTTCGGGCAATTATTCAGACATTCCAGACAGCTATCGATACACAAATCAGCTCATGAGTAGAGAAAACAAAAACGGCTTGAAGCTTTTAGAGCAGGAGTTTTTTCAGTACTTTAATCAGAACAGCGAGTTTGGCAATTTCAAGCTTGTCTTTTCCGACGCGGATACAAAATATGCCATGGCTTTTACAATGATCCGTGAAAATGTCGATATAGAACACTTGTCTGATATAACCAAGCTGATCTATAATCTTGGTTTTTCGCTGTATATACTGGATTTTGATGAAATGCGAGTGCTTCAATCCTATCCCATCAAAGTGGCCTACCTGGATATCGTAAAAGGTAATCTGAAAACAAATTCGGATGCCGCCACTGACATGATTGTGGATACGATTCACAGTTTAATGCAACAACAGGTTATGAAAAACCTCTCAACACGCATACCCGACATCAACTTGCAACAAAGTGGGACCCTTTCCATGAAAGTATCTGAGGTGATTTTTTCTGACCAAGCAAGAGAAGTAATTTCAAGCTTTCCCGGAGGTGAAGCCGCTTATGCAAATCTGATTGCGAACCAAGCCACAGAAAGTCTGGCGTTTGACCTGAATGTTTCCATGCTTCCCTTTTCGAAAGACTACACCGGGCAAAAAATGTCGCTTGCGTTTTCCGATGCCACGGTTCAGAATTTCGTCATCCCTCCAGCCAGCTACGATCTGAAGATTACTGTAGATAAATTTTATAAAGCTCTCAATTCGGAAAAGGGAAATGAGCAACTGTATATCTATGGGGCATATACCAATGTGAGCTTGTTCGATTCCGATTTAGGTGATGTTTACTGGGATCAAGAAGTCAAGCACGGCGCAACGAAATACGCGATTAAAGGCCAAGTTGTGGATGACTTTGCCAACTACAACGAAGTTCTACTGGCCACAGTTTCACAAACTTTGGTGGAAAGCTTGGCCAAAGACAAAAAATTGATGAGAGATAAAAAAGGTAAAAAAGGGGTGATCAGACGATGTCAAAATTTCTAAGATTCATCTTACTAACCATATTATTACTAGGCTTGGCGGGCAATGTTTGCGCGCTTGTGAAAGTAAAAGCTAAAGGAGAAGTGGAAACAAAGAAGAAAAACCCTGGAGTAAAATTGGTCAAAGAGGCAATCAGATCTGGACAGGAACAGGCATTGAAAAAATGGTCGGTCGGATTGGACTCACAGCGCCTTCAAATAATTAATGAGTTATGGACAGAAATCGTGAACGATTTGGATACCTATGTGATGGAAACTTCTCAGCTTAACGATGGTGAATGGGCAAATGGAAAATGGATGATAAACTTGGAAGTTACTATCAACGACGCCCAAATTGAACAACTGATAAATCAGCGCTCTCAAACCAGTAGGCAGAATCAGGTAGAGACTTACCTCAGCTTTATCTATGTGGCGCGAGAGGTTAGCACCATCCAAATTTCCGCTGATACAGTGCAAAGTAATGTCTCCTCCACCAATTCCAACCAACGGATCGTTGACAACAAAAGCCAAAGCAACATTTCGACCGATACTCAGGGAAACCTGAATGTATCTGTTAGAGAATCAGGAAGATCGGAAAAAAACACCCAGGTCGATCTGAAAGCGGAAGCCAACGTTACAGCAGACCATTCCAGGGATTCATACAGCAGTTCATCCAGTTCTACCAACAACCGGGGAAACACCCAACGAAACGCAAAATCCAGCAATTTTGATTCATCACATAGTTCCCGCCTGAGCTCTGAGGGACACTTGGAATCCGATGTGGAGCAAGCCTATTCTTCCAGATCGGACACCAACGTTATGACAGATGGTACCAGCACGCAGTCTCGCTCTGAAGAATCAATTTTGAATATCAGCCACAGCAGAGAACAGCTTTCAGATTACAGATCGTCTGGATATGTGGTCAAAAGTAGTGAAGGAATCAGTTATCGGGTCTTTAACCCCCAAGAAATAGATACTAAAGTAACTGAGATTTTTAACAAATCCGGATTTGATGTCGTTCCTTGCTATGAAGTGGATATCGCCCCAGAATTTCTGGCCTATGATTTTGCCACTTTGAACGAGATTTCTAGCTCTACCCAGAAGGAAGCCACAGAACTTGCCCGCGACGCTGGACTGGATTTCCTGGCCATCGGAATGTTAGATCTCGGTCGCGAGGAAATTGACCCAGTAACTGGTTATTACAAAATATATGCCAAGGTCAACGGGTACATCATGGATTTAAGGAAAAAATTCGCTGTCAAGATTTGCAGCGTAGGACCCGTCCAATATTGTGGCTGGGGAGAAAACCCATCGGTGGCTAAAACCAACGCCCTAATTGAGGCATCACAAAAAGCATCGGTTGACCTCGTAGATCAGTTGCGAGTAAAACTTGGAATGTAAAAAAACAAAGGAGAAAACAATGAAAAAAATCATTGCGGTACTGATCATGGTTATGGCGCTGTCAGTCGTTTTGAACGCCAAAAAGGACGACGGCAAAAAAAAGGGAAAAGACAAAAACACAACGGAATTCTATCTGATGTTGGACGATTCAAGAATGAACCCTCTTGAGGAGCAAATCAAATATGCTAATAGCCTTGCTAGCGTTGGCGAAGAAGTCCTGGCGACAGTCCAAGACGCTCTTGGAGCGCTTGGTAATAATTTTAGCCCAATTAAGGCTCAATTTGATGCTGCCCAAGAGGAGACGTTGTTGGCAAAGGAAATGCTGATGCAGGCCTTGGGTATAAGGGAAAAAGTTGTTGAGGCCATTGCAGAAGCCAAAGCAACCGATAGCGGAAACGCGGGGCAAATTTTTATGGATAAATCTGCCCAAGCCGACGAGATAATTAGTGAAATGGCAGAAGACACTGAAGAATTGAGTGAAGTGCAGAAAGCATGGATTAGATCCGGGTTGATCAGGATGGGGACATCCGTTCTTCGAGAGGCCGCATTGGTAAAAGCAGTAGTTGATTATATAAGTTACGTGGATTCACTTCCGGCGCTAAGCAAGGCTAAGGAAGCCAAGAATCTTCCCGAAGCCACACTGATTGCCAAGGACCTACCTGGTATTTTGGGTACCCAAGTGAAAAGCTTGGGTTCTCTCATCAAAATTGCCAAAACAAACAACATTAAGATTCCAGCGCAAGTAAAGCTTCCATAATTATGGTTTATCGGGGAGGGTCTCGGCTCTCCCCAATGATTATGAAATGAAAAAACATACTGCATTGACATTGTTTATTGTGTGCATAATCTGCTTGCAGACAGTTGTTTGCATTGCGTCAGTGAAGCATCCAGCCTGGATAGAAAATCCTTGGTCAGAATATCCGGAACAGAAATATTTAGTCGGAGTGGGTCAAGGAGACACTATTGATGCCGCCAAAAACTCCGCACTGGCAAGTGTTTCAGGTTTTTTTGAGACTCAGGTCGTTTCTAGTATCAGGTCTTTAGAGAAAGAAGAATCCCTCACTACCGGCGGAAAGAATAGTTATAAGCTCGAATCGTCCATCTCCTCGGATGTTCAGATTATATCCAAAGGCAAGCTTCAGTTTGCTGAGATACGTGAGACATGGCAAGATACCAAAGCTGGCACTTGGTACTGCCTGGCAGTGCTGGAAACAGCCAGATTGCTGGACATGCTGGAAAGCACAATCGAAAAAGCAGAATCGCAGATATCCTTTCTGCTTCGCGAACAGCCTCGGATCGTTGACAGAATCAAAGACATCCAGCAAGCGTTTAATCTTGCAGAAGAAAATGAAATCAATTACATCTATTATAACGCGCTGACCTCAGGCAGCAGGCCTAAAAAGCATCCCGAGACGAGCTCAAGCATTATAATGGAAATGCTAGCCATGGCAAAAAACCGATTTCCCCTCCGTATATCTGTGCAAAACGATGATGGTCGGGTGGAAACCGCTTTACGGGAAGCATGCAGCAAAAACGGACTTACTTGCAAGGATGACTCCAATTTTTTGTTGAATATTGACATAAAAGAGTCCGGCATCACCCTTGTGAATAATCAATATTTTGTTAAACTAGAAGCAACTCTCAAACTCATCAATGGTGAAGAAGTATGGCTCCAAATCGATGAAACTGCACGTCTGGGGGATTTGGGACTGGAAAATGCTAAACAACGGACTATCTCTTCTCTTGCCGCTAAACTCTCTAAGAAATTTCTTGAATCCTTGGGGCTCCGTCAATAACCAAAGCTGTCATCTTGGAACAAGTTATACCCAACAAAAATACCGCGCCTTCATTTAGTTATTCCTCATTTCGGCGCGGCTTTTTTTGTTATCTAACATCCTCAAGTGCGGGGCAGTATTTAACCTATTGTATGTCCGGTGGATTTGCCTTAATTTTGAACATCACTAATATCATATGGCAAGTCTTCAAAGTTTATGCCAGTTACCTTGCAAGCCTCTTTCTATCTTCGCAAAACGTATTTTCATTTTTCCGTCTCTTCCCTTTTTATGTTTTGGCAAATTTATCCGCGCCAAGCAAACTGTCAAGAAAAGCTTGGTTTTGGGGGTGATTGAATTGGGAAAATTGGAGTGTGGATATGGGGCAAAGAACCAGACAGATTCAGAAGAACGGGTTAGGAAAAGGGCCGCAAAGAACTGTTGAGTCAACCGGAGTATAAATTGTTGGTATCAATCCCAACTCGTTGTCTCCAAAATCCTTCGAGGCCCTTTTATATACCTCTACATTCACAATCAAATTGTGTAAGTGGATTCCATCAATAATATTGCATTCAGTAGATAACTACATCATTTACTTTAATTGCAATAGAGAATTCAAATACTCAAAGTTTGCTCCGTGAGTTCTTATCCAATTGATAGCAGCATTTTTATCACTTGAATAGTAGTTGGGGTTAACCCTAATCCACTCAACTGCACTATTCTGAACCTGTGCACGTTCAGCAGCACTTAGCTTCGAAGCCATAAATGTTATTATACCATGCTGATCATTATATCCAAAAGCATCAGCAATCAATACCCAAAAATAAGCTGTATTGTTATTTCTGGCAACGCCATCTCCATTACCATATTTTAAGCCGAGGGTGAATTGCGCACGTTCATCGCCTGCCCGTGCCCTTCTCTCTAGATCAGAAACTGAGTCATAAAGAAAAGCGTTTAGAGCTATACTGAAAACAAGGATAGCTAACAGGAATACTGCTTTTTTCATAAGAATCTCCTATTGATAAGTTGTTGATGTCAAACCAATCCATCACAACTTTTATTATATTGCCAATCATTTTTCTCAATTTCATAAGCATTCGTGATATAGCTTAATACAAGCTTGAAAATTGCGTGTTTTGTCAAGGAAGATTTTTGAAAACATCAAAACGAGCATAAACAAAAGCCGTTATTTCTGGTTCTTGAAAGACCTTTGACACCCCTCTTCAATCACAAACTATATATCCAAAAGACTTATTTCATTATTAATAAATCCTCAAATTGAGTCAAGGTCTTTTTTCCTAAAAAAGTGCTGCTTCCTGCTTGCCGCCTTATGTCTCCCTTTACTTTTTAAAGCAAAGTTAAGGATGTCAAAGGCTTACGCTAAAGAAAGAGAAAAACAACAGACTCGTTCTTGATATATGGAGTTATCTGGCAGACCTGTTTTGGATATTCGCCTTAGAGTTGAGCCGGAAACTTGGCATAATCGGGCCACAGCCTGCTTTCCACAGGGTTTTTGGGGTTTTACTGCGGGATGAGATTAGGGCTTTTTGCCAACCGGCATCACATAAATGGCAAATTCCTCAATTCCATCCAGACCCAGACAGGCGTCCAGAAGTTCATCCGTGAAGGCTCCAACCATGCAGCTTCCCGCGTTCAGGGCTTCCGCGGCGAGGTGGACATTTTGTCCCACATGTCCCGCATCCACATACAGATAGCGATAGGAACGCTGCTGATAACGCCAGGCTGTTCGATAGGGTCGGGCTGAAAGAATGAGCGTGAAAGCGGAACGAACCACCATTTCCTGATCCCGACAGGCTTCCAAGACGTGGGCAGCGATATCGGGGCCGCTTTCGCGCAGGATGAGACCATGTTGGATGGGATGATAGTAATAAAGCCCGGTGGGGATGCCTTCCACACGGTTGATAAGTAGATGACACTCAAAGGGATGGCGGCTTCCCGCGGATGGAACCTGGCGACGGGTGATTTCGATATTTTTGCCCTGACGCAGTTCGTTGACCTGGCAACTCGCCCAAAGCATGAAAGAAAGCTCCTGCAGGGTAAAAGGTTTAGCGGAATACTCACGCAGGCTGCGGCGCTGGAGGATGGCCTGTTTCAGGCTGAGCGTGGGTTCGGACAGTTCATCCACTTTTGGCAGCGGGATTAATTCACCAGAAGGCGGGTTAATAACTGGGGGACAGGGTTTTCCCTGCATTTGAGCGCTGGCGCCACCGTAAATGTAGCGTGTGAGGCGCACAAAATCGGGTCCGATTGTTTCGGAGCGATGCTGGTCGCGTTTGATTTGCTCAAGTGTCTGAGCCTGAGCGCGTTCCAGTTCTTCATATTCCTGCGGGGTAATCCCGGTTTCCCGGATTATCTCATCCTGGCTGGCGCCGCGGCTCTTAAACCAAAGATAGGCATAGGTTTTGGAGTTCATGAAATTCCTCCTCGGATCATGGCATGAAAAAGGTCAATAATTTGTGTAATCGTCAATTATGTTTTTATAAACGCTTGTGTTGGTGTGGATTATCTCTTCAAGAGTGGGTGAGGAAATGTTGGGATGGTTTTGAACCGTTGCGGCGCAAATGTGATGAATATCAGGAAAAGACACGCGCCCATCCAAAAAAAGTTTCAGGGCTGCTTCATTGGCGCTGTTCAGCACCGTGGGCAGAATGCCTCCAGCTTTGGCAACCTCAAGTCCCAGTTGGAAAAGAGGATAGCGCTCTGGGTCGATGCTTTCGAATTCCAGTTTTGTCAGACTGGGAATATCGGTTTTCACCAGCTCGGAGGAAAGGCGTTCAGGCCAGCCAAGCGCATACAGGATGGGCAGTTTCATGTCTGGCATGCCCATCTGAGCCAAAAAAGAGCCATCGATAAATTCCACCAAAGAATGAATGATGGATTGCGGATGGATGACCGCTTCGATTTTTTGATATGGTAAACCGAAAAGCCAGTGCGCCTCCATCACTTCCAAGGCTTTGTTGAACATGGTGGCGCTGTCCAGAGTAACCTTGGCGCCCATGTCCCAATTTGGATGCTTCAAAGCCTGGTCGGGTGTGATTTTGGGAAAATCCTCCAGGGGAAGTTTTCTGAAAGCTCCACCTGAAGCGGTGATGTGCAGGCGCCGAATCTCGGAACTTGGATGCTTGCCAATAGCTTGGAAAATGGCGCTGTGTTCACTATCGACAGGCAGAAGTTCCACATTTTTTTCCGCGACCAGCGGCATAAGCAGATGCCCAGCCATAACCAAGGATTCCTTGTTCGCCAAAGCCAATCTGGCACCGCGTTCCACAATGGCAAAACTCGCTCTCAGTCCCGCCGAACCGCTGATGGCGTTCAAAGCGATGTGATATTCCTCGCTGGCAAGAGCTTGCAGCAGTTCATCCTCGCCGAACCAAAGTTTGAGATTGGGATTTTCATTACGCAGACGATCCTGGAGCGTTGGGTTTTCAATGCCGGTGAAAACCGCGTTTGGAACTCCGAATTCCTGGCAAATGGGCAGAAGCTTTTGCCAATCTGTGTGCGCGGAAACGAGGACAGGTGAAAATCGCAGCCGCTGCTCACGCAGCACAGCCAGGGTGGAAGTTCCGATGGAACCCGTTGCCCCCAGCAGCGCTATCTTTTTCACCATGTATAACTTAGAGAGAGACGTCGGGACGCGCCCAACTCATCTGTCGAGCCGTCGCGCCAGGCAAAATCCAAACCCAAAGCCTTGTGACGCAAGCCCAGTCCTGCTGTGAAGCTTCCGGCATCCCAGCCCGTCATGATATTTAACTGTGGGATGGGGCTCACCATCACACCGGCATGCAAATCCGCGCTGAAATCCCCGGCTGAGAAGTTTGAGGCTTCCCCACGTCCTTCCGCAAAAACCTGAGTCCGCAGTGCCAAGTGTATGGGGATATTGGTTTTAAAGAGTTGCTTCGAGTAAGCCACTTCGAGGTCAAGATTTGGGATTGCGATCTCGTGGCTGCCGTTTTCCCAGATGATTTGAGTTGAAAAGAAATCGCGGAGATTCGCCGCGGCGCGAACACCCCTGCCGCTATCCCACAGCAGACCAAAATCCGCTCCGAAACCAAAGCCGGAATGCTCTGCCAGCCTGCGATAGGCCAGCTTGGGGCTCAAACCCAGGAAAATGTGTTGGTTCATCTGGCGCGCCAAGCCACCGCTAACAATGAGATCATGGTTGGACACCGTTTTCCAGATTTCGGGGCGATTATCATTACTTAGAGAATCGGCAGGATTTTCCAACTGGGTGAGCTTGATGTCGTTGATGGCGAGGTGGTTAACCTGCAGTGAAGCGCGCGTTTTGCTTCCAAAGACGGCTGAAAGCTGGTTTTGCTGCAATAGACCGTCGAAATGCTCCACCCGCATCAGTTCCACACCGCCAGAACCGGTTTCAGCCAGCAAAGCCGGATTCCACCAACCCGCAGCCAAAGAGCTCTGCAAAGTGAGGCCGGTATTGCCCATGGCCTGGTTTTGCGCGCCGGCGCCAAGCTGGAAGATTTCTCCCGCATACTTGGTCGCTCCCAGCGCGAAAACCAGCGCCACAAGCATTAGAGTCGAACTAAGTTTTTTCATTCAAATCCCCTTGAGGACATTATATCCCAGCGGGGCTTCGTTGTAAAGGGTTATTTTAGCTTCCCAAAATTCCCAGCAACACACCAGCAGCGACGGCGGAGCCAATAACGCCAGCCACGTTCGGGGCCATGGCATGCATCAAAAGATAGTTGGTTGGGTCATATTTTTGCCCCATCACCTGTGAAACACGGGCGCTGGCGGGAACCGCGGACACTCCGGCGTTTCCGATGAGCGGGTTGATTTTGTCCTTCAAAAAGAGGTTCATGAATTTGGCGAAAAGTACGCCCAAGGCTGTGGCAACGGCAAAAGAAAAGGCTCCCAGGAAAAAGATACCGAGAGATTGCTTGGTCAAAAACACGTCGGCGGTGGTTTTGGCGCCAACTGTGAAGCCGACCAGGATGGTCACAATATCCACCAGCGAGGTGCGCGCGGTTCCAGCCAAACGTTCGGTGACGCCGCTTTCCTTCAACAAATTACCCAAAAACAGCATGGCAAGAAGGATTGCACCACCAGGCGCGATGACGGAGGTAACGATGAAAGCCAGCACAGGGAAGATAATCTTTTCTTTTTTGGACACCTGGCGTGGCGGTTTCATGCGGATCACACGCTCTTTGGGTGTGGTCAGCAGCTTCATGATGGGAGGCTGAATCACCGGTACCAGTGCCATGTAGGAATATGCCGCCAGCGCGATTGAGCCGATCAGATGGGGCGCCAATTTCGAAGCCAGGAAGATGGAAGTGGGACCGTCAGCGCCGCCGATGATGCCGATGGAGGCGGATTCCAAAACGTTGAATCCCAACAGCATGGCTCCTATAAAGGTGCCAAAGATGCCAACCTGAGCAGCAGCTCCCAAAAGGATGAGCTTGGGGTTCGCGATTAGGGTGCTGAAATCGGTCATGGCTCCGATACCCAAAAAGATGAGGGCAGGGTAAATACCTTTATTCACACCGAAGTACAGATAGTACAACACGCTGCCTTCGTTCGCCACACCCAAGCCTTGTTCCATCATTCCGGGAATGTTTCCAACAATGATGCCAAAGCCGATGGGCAGCAGCAACAGTGGTTCAAATTCTTTTTTGATGGCCAGAAATACGAACACAATCCCAGCCACCAGCATAATCACATTTCCCCAGGTGATATTGACAAAACCGGTTGTGTTCAAGATTTGCAGGAATTCACTCACGGCAAAACCTCCAACTCCACGAGAGGATCGCCTTCTTGAACCAAGTCGCCTTTGCTGACATTCACTTTCACAACCCTGCCGCTGAGGCTGCTGTGGATCTCGGATTCCATTTTCATGGCTTCGAGAGTGAGAATCAGGTCGCCTTTTTTAATCATCTGCCCCGGGCTGACTTTAACCTCAATGATGGCTCCAGGCAGGGGCGCGCGAACCGCGTTATCCTTTGGTTGGAACACAGGTTGAGGCTCAGGAGTTCGCACGGGCTTTTTGGTATCCTGTCTGGCAACAGGTTTTTCAGAAATCTCAAGACCACTGAGAGTCATAAGCAGGTCACCTTCATGCACGGGTGCGCGCTCCTGAACGTGGATGGTTTCCACCACACAATCAACCGGAGCGGCGATATCGGATTCCATTTTCATGGCTTCCAAAACCATGATGGTTTGGCCTTTTTTGACCTTGTCGCCTTTTTTGACCTTGATGGAAACAATCACACCGGGCAGGGGAGAACGAATCTCTCCGGAGCCGGAAACAAAATCACTGGAAAAGTTGGGGCCCATAGGCAGGGCTTGTTCCTGAGCGGGAAGGACGGGAACGTCGGGACGCCCATCCTGCTCCACCTGGATGAGATAGTCTGTGCCGTTGATGTTAATCTTGGCATGGTCGGGGCTGTATTCCAGCACTCTGGCTTCATAGCGCTGGCCACCAATTATCAAATTGTATGTTTTCACGATTTATTTACTCCTTTTACGCAGGATGTGGCGGTTTGGCATGTTCAGGATGGCACTTCCGCGCCATTGGTCTGAATGTGGACGTTTGAAAGTGAGCAGCAGTCTGCGGCGCTCTTCGATGCTTTGCTTGTGAATGTGGAAAGCGGCGATTACGGCTGCAATCACATGGACATCGAGGTCGGGGGCTTTGGTCTTCACGTTTCCGGCAGAGTCCAAAACCAGGTCCGCTTTGCCTTTTTTGGGTTCACGATTCAAGCGGCGAAGCTGACCAATGGCAACAGCCGTGATGGCCAGGGCTGAAAATACGAAGGATACACCCCAAAGCAAGATGTACAATCCATAGCCCAGCTTCCCTTCCTTGAATTTATTTTCAAAATCCACCATATCTTCCGGTGTTTTGTTAAATGACTGCAGCGATTGTTGATCGCGGCTTTTATCTGTGCTTTTAACCCCAACAAATTCGCGCAGTTTTTTGATGGGAATCTGTTTTTGCCGGGCAAGGTAACCCAGGGTGCTCAGTTCCGTAAAACCATAAATACTATACTGTTGAGCTAAAAGCGCGCGATAGGGTGTGATGCCCAGGTTGCGCAGGCTTTTTTCGTCCAAAGTCTCGTTTTCCGGTTCGATTTCCAAATAGGATTTCCAGCGAACGATGTCTTGAATTTCCAGTTTTTCTGCCACATCCTTCAGTTTGTCAGTCACCTTGATGCCATAGTCGCTCAGGATGGCGCTTTCTCGCATTTCCACCAGACTGTCACTTACGGCATGGATTTGGCTTTGCAGTTCTTCCAGGGTTGGCTCTGCTATTTCGGAATCTATATCCGCTTCCTGGGCACCCAAAATCAGGACCCAGATCATGGCAAAAGCCAATAGTAATATTTTGCGGGACATCGCTTTATCTCCTAAAGGGGAATGTTTCCGTGTTTGCGGGGTGGGATGCTGTCTTTTTTGTTTGCCAGCATTTCCAGCGCGCGGATGAGGCGGAAACGCGTGCGGGAAGGCTCAATAATATCGTCGATGTAACCCCTTTCAGCGGCCGCGTATGGATTTGCGAATTTTTTGGCATATTCGCTTTCTTTATCCAAAAGTGTTTGCTTGGGATCTTCAGAGGCTTGAATCTCTTTGCGGAAAATCACTTCCACTGCGCCTTTGGGACCCATCACGGCAATCTCAGCGCTGGGCCAGGCATAAACCAGATCTGCCCGCATGTGGCGGCTGTTCATCACGCAATATGCACCGCCGTAGGCTTTTCGAATAATCACGGTAATTTTGGGAACCGTCGCCTCGGCAAAAGCATAGAGCATCTTGGCTCCGTTGCGAATGATGCCATTGTGTTCCTGATTTGTGCCAGGCAGGAAACCGGGAACGTCTTCCAACACGATGAGCGGAATGTTGAAGGCATCGCAAAAACGCACGAAACGCGCGGCTTTGATGGAGGCATCAATATCCAGAACTCCAGCCAGAATTTTGGGCTGGTTGGCAACTATGCCGACCGGAAAGCCGTTCATGCGGGCGAAGCCCACAATCATGTTTGGCGCAAAATTCATCATCACCTGCAGAAATTCGTTGTCATCGGTGATTTCGCTGATGATATCCAGCATATCGTATGGCTTGTTCGGATTATCGGGAACCAGGGTGTCCAGCACGGCGCAAGGACGATCCACAGGATCCTGCGGAGGTTGGTAGGGCGGATCTTCCATATTGTTGGAAGGCAGATAGCTGAGCAACTTTTTGATTAACATCAGGGTTTCTTCTTCGCTGCCGGTGATGAAATGAGCCACGCCGCTTTTTCCGGAATGAACTTCCGCGCCGCCGAGATCCGCGGTGCTAACATCTTCGTTCAAAACAGTTTTCACTACCTTGGGACCGGTCACAAACATATAACTGTTATGCTTTTCCATGATCACAAAGTCTGTGATGGCGGGGGAATAAACCGCACCGCCAGCGCAGGGGCCCATGATGGCGGAAATTTGGGGTATCACCCCGCTGGACATCACGTTGCGCCAAAATATCTCCGCGTATCCAGCCAAGGCATCGATGCCTTCCTGGATGCGGGCGCCGCCGCTGTCATTCAGACCAATCACGGGGCAACCGTTTTTCAGCGCCATGTCCATAATTTTACAGATTTTTTCGGCATAGGCGATGGAAAGCGAACCGCCGATGACGGTGAAATCCTGAGCAAAAACATAGACCAAGCGACCGTTTACAGTGGCACTGCCAGTTACAACTCCATCGCCTGGATAAACTTGTTTTTCCATGTCAAAATTCGTGCAGCGGTGAGTTACGAACATATCGAATTCTTCGAAACTGTCCGGATCCACCAGCAGATTGATGCGTTCGCGCGCGGTAAGCTTGCCTTTTTCATGTTGAGAGGCAATGCGTTTCGGGCCTCCACCCAGCTGGGCTTTTTCCCGTTTTTCGCGCAACTCGAGAATTGGTTTTGGTGTTGACATCAAGTCTTCCTTATTTATTTGATTTTTTTAAAAGCTTGAAATGGCGGCGTTTGCAGGGGCTTTTAGTCTCACCCAGCCGCAATAATGCCAAGTTATTTAAGTACGTTATTTAGTAAAGGTTTATTATACCGAGAACTCCACAAACAGATGCCCACCATCAATCCAACATCACCACCCTTAGAATTTGACGATGTTTATCGCTAAGCATTTCAACCAGATACACGCCCGAAGGCAGGGTTTTGCCGTATTGGTCGCGGCCGTCCCAGCGGACTTTGCCGCCCTTGCCTTCAAACGTGCTGGTTTTGATGTTGCCAAGCTTTTGTCCCCTGATATTATAGAGGTTTATTTCAAAGGGTTCCAGGTTTTTTGGGAAACTGATATCCAGACCGTTTGCGCGGCTGAAGGGATTGGGATAACAACTGATTATGAATTCCACTCCGGTGATATTCTCATCGTTAACTCCCACCTGGGGATAGAGTTCCGGAATCAACTGTCCCAAAAAGTCCCGCACTTCATCCCGCATCATGAAATAGAGCGGAAAACCGAGCAAGACCATGCTTCCTCCATTTTCCACCCTGAAGGCTGCGGGTTGTCCGTTAAGTGCCTCATTTCCCACCAAGTTAGCATTATAAAGCACGTTTGAAGCGCCGGGAAAAACATAGCTCATGGGAAGCATTCCGTTCCAAGGCGCGGCAAGTTTGTCCGGATCTGGATGGAGAGTCGGATAACTATTTGATTCCAAAGCAGTTAACGCGGGTGCGTTCACCAGTTGCGGCGTCACGCCGGGCAGGAATTTGTTCAAAAATGCCTCATCGAACTGCGAGGGATATTTCCAGCCGGAAATGATGAGTTTTCCGCCGCTAAGCACATAACTGCCAATAACATCCAGATAATTTATAATCTGCAGGTCTGAAAAATCGTCGCTGTGCCACAACACCAGCGGATGATGAGAAAGTGTTTCCAGTTCCAGGTTCGGCTGCAAATCCAAATCCCACTGCTCATAAACCATGCCGTTCATCGCAAAGTGATAGAACTCATCAACTTCCGCGTCTGTGGGCGAGATATTCACTCCGGTGCCATCGCGGGTTTCATCCACAATCAGGACACCCTGATCGAAGAGGAATTCGATTGGTCTCGCTTCCATCACATTGGAAGGCTGGGTTTGAAAACCTTCCATATCTTCAGCTGTAATCCTGTAAAGATATGTGTTCCCGTTTGTTACATTGATGTCCGTAAATGCCAGATTGGTCAGCGGCGCGTCCGTCAATTGCTGGAATTCACCATCTGGCATAAGTTTACGATGCACATGATATCCCGCCAGGGAAAGCTCTCCCGGCCAAGGAAACCAGGTTAAATCCACCGCGCCATCATAAGCCAAACAGGTTCCCATTTGCAGCTTATCTTGACTGAAAGAGCGGGTCAAAACCCAATGGTTGGGGTCAATTTCAAGATTGGAAATATCATCGGAAAGTGCCATGGGAAAATAGTTTACATAGCCATCTGCAGTAGCACGAATCACCAGAGAATCCGCAACCGCGGAACCCGGAATCCCAATCGGCACCTCGATATCAAAAAGTGTGGAAGTGGGGCTTTGAGTTCTGGCAAGGATTTTGCCGGTTCCGGCGCCGTTGTGCAAAACGCTGAAAGTGGCGTTGGGAACTCCCGGAGAATAGATCCATTGCTGGAAAAACTGTCCCAAATCCTGTCCGCAGGTCTGCTGAGCCAAATCCACAAACTCCGCTGTGTTGATGTTTCCGTTCGGGTAGGTGGTAATGATGGAACGGATAAAATCAAAAAAATCATCATTTCCCATCTTCAGGCGCAACATATGCAGCACGGACGCGGATTTTTGATAGGTCGGCGGCGCGAACATCATATTGTAAGCGGGGTCAAAAATGGTTTGAGGTCCGTTGCTGTTTTCCCAGCTCAGATAGTATTGTTGAATCTTGTCCCGCAGATAGATGCAGCCCTGTTCCCAGCCGTAATGATGCGCCTCCCACAAAAATTCCGAATAAGTGGCAAAACTCTCTTTAAGCCACACTTCACGCATGGTGATGGGGGTCACCAGATTTCCATACCATTGATGCGCAAGTTCATGAGCCACAATATGTTCATAACGCCTGTCGCCGGTGAGATATTGCGAACCGTAGGTGGTCATGGTTTGATGTTCCATCGCCGCGTAGGTCGCCATATTCACCACCATATGTCCATATTTTTCAAAGGGATATGGCCCAAAAACCGAGTTATAATAATCAATCATGGCAGGGGTGTTGGCAAAATCCATCTGGGCATTATTCAACTGTCCAGGCAACACGAAATTCTGGATGGGAATATCACCCGCCTGCTGGTGAAATTCGATATAGGGAGCCGCGGCAAAACCCATCACGTAAGTTGCCACAGGAGAGGAACATGACCAATGATGACTGCGGGTTCCATCGCCATGGTCGGTGATGCCGGTGCGGATGCCATTTGCCCCCACCAGCCAGTCTTCCCGGACGCGTATATTCCAATCCACCAAAGCTTTATCCCAAGGATGGTCGTAGCAGGGCCAATAATATCTGCCCGCGTCTGGATTGGAAAGAGTGTAAACCGAATTTGAGGTGAAAATCATGCCAATGTTGTATGGCGAGGGACTGCGGCTGGGCACTCCGGAATAGAACACCTTGGTAATGAAAGAGTTGCGCGTTGCAGGCGGAAGTGGAATGTTTATAACACCAGCCTCGTGGCTGAAATAAACCGGCACGTCGTTCAGCAAAACCTGACTCACAAAAAGGGAATCTCCTTCCAGTTCGTAGGAAATACTGTCTATGCCCCAAAGCGGTGTCACCTGAGCTTCCACCATGCCGTCAATGAAGCGGCTTTGCGTGTCTATCTGCAAGTTTATCACATACTTGGTGATGTCGAACCCCGTCAGGGAATCAGCCCGTTCTATCTGCCGCGTGCTTGGTTCCAGGCTCCAAAAAGGTTGCGTGCCGTGCAGGCAAGCCAATGCGGCTATAAACAGCACGGCTAAAACCAAACTCTTACGCATTTTCCACCTCTTTCGGGCAAGCCCGGATTTGATTATTTCCGGCAATTTGCGTGGACTGCCCTTTTTGTCAATTGAAATCCTCATTTTCTGGATTATTTGGAGTAAAATTGGGGTTTTTCACGAAAATAAAGACCAAAAACCGCAGTTTACTTGCTTCCTTCTTTTTTCCCACAGCATTTTTATTCTCGTCGCCCTCGAATCACCCCCGATAAAGAATCGGGTGGGGCACAAGGATGACTCAAGAGGATCTGGTTCTGGAAAAAAGAGCGGAAGTTGCAGGATGAATGGGATAAAACTGATGCTTTCTTGGTTGCCGCCTTATGTATCCCTTATGTTTCATAAGCTAATCATAAGGAAAACATAGGTTTAGGGTTTATATCACTCTTATACAGCAGACTCGTTCAATATATATGGAGGCTTTTGGTGTTTATTGCTCACCAGCGCTGCTTTGCTTTTTCTGCTGATTTCAAATCTCTTTGATCCATATTTGTTCAACGCAAAAAAAGAGGCGGACTCGCATCCGCCTCATTAATTTGCACATTATTTACTTGAAAATACCCACTCTGCGGGTGAAGGTTTCTCCTTGCAAAACTGTGCGCATCAGGTAGATACCGTTGCCCAGAGCTTTGCCGGAATCGTCGGTTCCGTTCCAGGTGGATTTGCCATCAACTTTGAATTCTGCCACTTTTTGGCCCTTGATGTTGAAAACTTCCACCCAGGCGGGTTCATCCGTGTTTTTGATTTCCAAAGTGAGGCTGGCACGCATGGGATTGGGATACATGAGCCAGTCTGGATTGGCAGCGGGGATAAGTTCGTCATCCACCGCGGTTCCAGAGTTTGAAGCACCTGGCGTGCAAGGGAGATCCTGGTCTGGTCCAAAGAGGCGCCAGACATCTCCGCCATCAGGATAGCGTCCCCAGGATAAGTCTGTTGCCAGTCCGGGAATGTTTTGGTAAGTCACTTGGTCGGTGAGATGGATCATATCGGGCGAAATCATGTAAATCGCGTCAGCACTGGAGCCAAGCTTGTTTATCACGTGCAAGGGTCCTTGATCTGGAGCGTCGTCGAACCAAATTATCTTGAATCCATGTGCCGGAATGACGGTTTGGGCTTCATAACCATGAGGAATTGGGTTCACTATATAGGTTCCTTCGCCAAAATCGTAGTGGTCGTCGGTGAAGTAATATCCAGCCAGATCGACGGGAAAATCATTGGGGTTGTAGATTTCAGCCCAATCGTCGTATTCTCCGTATTCATCGGTGACGGTGTTACTGTTTGAAGCCATGAATTCGTTGATATAAAGCTGAGGATATTCATAAGCCCATGTCAGGCCGTAGGTTTGAGAGGCTGTGATGCCGCCGGAATTGTCTGTTGCTTCGACGCGGTAGATGATGCGCGTGCCCTCTGGGAAGGGACCGATTTGGGTTGTATAAATATCGGAAGTAGATAATTGCATCACTTTACGGCTTTCCTGACCCTGTTCCATTTTCCAGACCAATTCCGCCAGTGAGACCGTGCCATCGCTGTCTGTGATGGTGGCTCCAATGGTGACTGGAGAATCCACAAGGGTTGGATATGGCTCGTAATTCACATATCTGACCTGGGGCAAAACGTTTGCGGTTCCACCATTTGTGGCTCCGGGTGTGCAGGGCAGAGGCTGACCAACTCCGAAAAGCTGCCAATCTGGACCGCCATCCGGAACGCGCCCAAGCGAGACGTTGTTCACATCCAAGCCGTCGGATGCAACCCATTCTTTGCTGTCGATCACGGTTTCGCCGTCGCTGGCGATCAGATAAACCGCATCCGCCGCGCCGCCAAGCTTGTCGTTGATGTGCAAAGGACCTTGATCCATGTCTTCATCAAACCACACAAGCAAATATCCATGAGCCGGGATGGTGGTTTCATCCGGAAAACCTGCCGGGATTTGCGTCCAAGCGTCGATTCCATTGCTGTAGTGGCTGTCCGTCATATACATACCAGCGATGTCAACCGGATAATCGTTCGGATTATAGAGTTCCACCCAGTCATCAAATTCGCCGAATGGATCAGCGTAGGCGGTGTTTTTGGCTTGGATTTCATTGATATAAATGAAGGGTTCTTCCGATGTGACCGGCGATTCGAAGAATTCATGTTCCGCCCGCGCGGGCAAAAAGGCGCCCTGGCTGTTGTTTTCTGCCCAGCCATAGTATTGCAAATCGCCGGCACCGATGGTGACTTCCACTCCAAAAATGCCGTCTCCAGCAGCGCCATCATTGTGTTGGCCATCGTCGTACATCTCATAATAATCAAATTTGTCTGCCAGGTTTTGGCGCAGACCCAGTCTGGCGGAAGTGGCGTCCTGAGCCGTGAGCGTGAAATGCACAACGCCGTTTTGTTCAAGTTCCTGAGGGCTGTGTTCAATTGATGTGATGGTGGGAATTGTGCCTTGGAAGGCGCTGTGGTTTTGGAGGAAAGTCACTCTGCTGTTCATAAACGGAATGATGCCAGGAACCGACCCGGGTGAGCCTGGACCGCCACCTTGGACGGAATTGTTCAGGTTTGAGACAAATTGGTTGTAAGTATATAGAAAATTAGGGTCTTCCTGCACGTAGGGCGCGCAAATTGCCTGCAATTCAGCACCTCGAGTGGCAAACCAACCGTTGGCAAAGTTTTCCTCTATCATTGTGCGCATGTGCGCGATATACATCTTTTTATAGCGCGGCACACTCATCATGCGGCTGATCAAAAGGTAGGTGTTGCTGTTCGAATTGCGCAGCGGGTCCAAGGTTGCGGAACCGCCCATGAAGCCGCCAAAAGACATATTCATATCCCAAATGATGGGATTGAAGCGGCTCGCGGCGTCGCCATAAAGATAGAAATTATGGAAAACATTGATGGGAGAATCCAGATTTACCAGCAGGTTTTGGAAAGCAATCATCCAAAGATTACGGTCGATGTTCAGCACTTCCGCCAGGTTTGTCGGGTCGTTGGACATCACGTTTGTGAAATTGATTAATTCATCCCAACCGGAGCTGGATTTCATTTCATAATATTGTTCGTAACTGCTTTGGTTTGGACCCAGATAGCCCCAGACAGGAATGGGGTCGAAGGTGTTTGTGCCACACTTGAATCTGGGTTCTCCAGAACAATGCAGGTGTGTGCGCATGAAATAGGAGTTGATCGCTTGGATGGAATTGTAAACCCCAATGAGAACATCGTTTACATAGACCCTTGCGAAGTTTGCCAAACAAGCGGGCATGTATTTTTGGGCAACCTCATAGGACAGAATATCCCGAATGAAGGATGGATCGGAAAAGCCGTTTGCCAGTTTCAGAGTGGTGTAGGGCCCGATGCTTTGGTCCTCAATGATGTGGTCCAGTTTGATGTTGAAGGGGTTTTTTATCCGGTTGGGATTATAGGAGCTGTGCCCCTTGAAACGCACGCCCACACTATCATAAACGGTGCCATTGATGATGGCTGTGCCAACCAGGCGTTGCTCTTGTCCCGCGGCATAATATTGGTTCAAGATTTGGCGCCAATTGGATTGCGTGAAATAAAGATGGATGTCGTTTACGGTATCGGTATCATAAAAATCCTGCCCCCATAAGCCGAATCCAATACCCAGGATCAAGGCGATCAAAATTACTTTGACCTTCATTTTATCCTCTCTTTAAGCTGTTCATAAACAAGCTACTTAGTGATATTTCATCGTTAAAGTCAAAAATCTCAAGAGAAATTTTTTCAAGTTTGATGGAAGCCATGAATCTGTCAATCAAATAAATGAAAAATTAGATGGATAGGTGGAATAAATCAAAAATCATTCCAAATTAAGGGTTTCAGACCGCTTTTTTGTGGTTTCATCCAAAAAATGCTGGACAATAAGACTGGCATAAGCAAATTGGAATGATGATGAAAACAAGATTGACACCGGTAAAACTCGGGTTACGGCACGCCGTGATCGATTTGGGCAGCAATTCCATTAAATGCCTGATCGCAGAAAACTTTGACGGTGAGATGCACGATTTGGCAGAATTGAGCAGGGTGACGGCATTGGGTGAGGACTTGGAAAACGGCGCTGGCATTGGTGAACAAGCTGCTGAGAGAACATTTACGGCTTTGGCAGAAATGAAGGAAAAGTGCGAGGAATTGGGGGTTGATGAAGTCATCTGTGTGGGAGCGGAAGCTTTGCGCAGGGCTTCAAATGCGGCAGATTTCATCCAAAAAGTGGAACAACGTTTTGGCTGGAAAACGAGGGTTTTAAGTCCCGCGGATGAAGCCGAACTTGGGTTTCGTGCCTCAGCCGCGCTTATTCAATTTGGAGAACAAGGTTTGGTGATTGATTCCGGAGGCGGCAGCACAGAGTTTTCCTTTGGAGACGCTCAGGGTCTCAAAAGCTGGAACAGCCTTCCCTTGGGTGCTCTCACGCTCACAAAGGCTTTCATCAATGAAGACCCCATTTCACCTGAAGAGCTCACAAACCTCGAAAACCATGTCCATAACACCCTGCGGGTTGCCTTTGAGGCTCCAAAAAAGATTCGCGTCATCGCCTGCGGCGGAACGGCCACAAATCTGGCATCGGTGGCGCTTTCCCTGAAAACTTTCGATGCAAATATTATTCACGGTTTCCACCTTAAAATTGATGAAATATCCCGCCAGATCAATCTGTATAGCCGGCTCAAAACAGCCCAAATAGCTCAGATTATTGGATTGCAACAAGGGCGGGAAAAAGTGATTTTGGCTGGTGCTGTGATTCTCAAACAGATTGCGAATCATTTTGAATTGGAAGAATTCATCATTTCCGTCCGGGGCATCAGGCACGCTCTATTGAGCCCAGAAAAAGATGACAAAAAAACACCCCTTTGATTCTGGGGTGGATGTTTTAAAATAAATGGTGGGCCCAGAGGGAGTCGAACCCCCGACCATCCGGTTATGAGCCGGAAGCTCTACCAGCTGAGCTATAGGCCCTGTTTCAGGTGAATATCCTTTCAAACCGAAGGGCTTTTTCTGTCAAGTTAAAATGGTCGGCAGCTTCGGAATACTTTAAAAAAAGACAAGCAAAAACAATTGATTCTGATATCAATTTAAGCTTGAAATGTGGTGAATTCAAAAAAAAGCTTTACAGAATAACGCACGTTCCCATAATGGCACTTAGGAGCCTTGTGGCTTCAGAAGCATAAAGTGTGACAATGGGCGCGCGGCATTTGTCGATGCCCCGCTTATATAAGATAAGTGTATGGTAAACAAACAGTTAACCAAACGAAAGGGATAAAAGGAGAAACCTTATGAAACGAACCCTTCTTTTCACACTGCTGCTGATTTTGGGCATCAGCATTTGCGGTAATGTTTATGCTCAGATCAATGTGACCGTTGGAGATGGGACAACTACCAATACCACAAGTGGCGTCCCGGCACCATACGGAACCTGGTACAAAAGCTTCCGACAACAGTTTTTGATACTGGCTTCGGAACTAGAGGACCTTGGCGGAGGGGCGGGAAATATCAACTCGCTTGCCTTCAATGTGGACAACCTCAACAACTGCTCCCCCATGCCAAACTTCACCATTCGCATCAAAACAACATCCCAAACGGTTTTAACAACCACATTTGAGGATGGCGACTATCAAACAGTTTTCATGCAAGACGGATTTATGCCCACAACGGGCTGGAATGTCCACGAATTCACAACTCCCTTCAATTGGGATGGCGCTTCGAATATTTTGGTGGACATTGCCACAAGTCTCTTCCAAAGCAGCTATACTCAAAACGCTTCGGTTTTCTATACAGCAACCGGCTTCAACAGCAGTCTGCGCTTCCAAAGTGACAGTGCTGAAGGCCACACCGCCGCCACCGGCACGGTTTCCATGAACCGCAGTAACATCCGGTTCAACATGGAAGCCCTTGTGGTAACCGATCCTCCCAACCCGCCAATAATGGGTTCTCCAGCCAACGGCGCGCAAAACATTTTGGGCGATGTTGTTCTGAGATGGTCCAGCGGAGGCGGTGCGCCCCTGGGCTACAAAGTCCATTTTGGCACCACAAACCCGCCGCCTTTCGTTGAACAAACAACCGAGACCATGTACGATCCAACCGTCGAGAACGAAAACACATACTATTGGCAGATTGTGCCTTTCAACGCCATTGGCGATGCTCAAAACTGCCCCATCTGGAGTTTTACAACGGCAGGACAACACACTGTAATCGGCGCAGGAGACCAACTGGCGCGAATGCCGATGGATTTCTACTACAAAGGTTCCCTCTTCGAAACCATCTATTATGCTGACGAACTGGGCTTTGCCAGCGGAACCATCTCTGCCATTGCCTTTTTCAACAGCTTCACCAGCAGCACAACCATGGACAAACCTACCCAAATCTGGTTGGGAAGCACAAACCAAACCGATCTGGTGGGCGCGTGGATCCCTTCCACCGAGATGAACCTGGTCTTCGATGGAAATGTTGACTATCCCGCTGGTGAAAACACTGTCACGATTCAACTGCAATCCCCATATATGCACACACCGGGGAATCTGGTGATGATGGTGAAGCGTCCTCTGGATGGATCATATTTCTCTACTTCAGATAACTTCAAATGCCAGACTGGAACTGAGATGAGAACGCGCAAGCTGCAGTCTGACACCATTGAATACGACACCACCGCACCTCCCACAGCGACAGCGGTGGCGCAATTCCCAAAAACTGTTTTCTTCTACAGCGGACAGCAGATTGAAAACGATTTGGGCGCGATTGCCATCAGTGGAAACCAAACTCCCAGCGCTGGTATTACCACAGATTATGACATCACCATCAAAAACAATGGCATCAACACCCAAACCAACTATCAAGTGAAGCTATTCACAGCAGGAGACGTTGAAGTCGCATCTGTAAACGGTCCCACCATCGAATCCATGGAAATTTTGCAGGTGGCAATCCCCTGGACACCAACCCAGACAGGCCCAACCTATCTGTATGGAAAAGTGGTTTTGGCCAATGACGAGATTCCTCAAAACAACCAGACCGCGAACTATCCTGTGGATGTACAGGCTTCCGGAGCCACCGTCATCTCAATCGGAACCGGAACCGCGACAAACACCACCACTGGTGTCCCCACCCCATACGGAACCTATTACAAAAACTTCCGCCAGCAATATCTGTGGACTGCTGACGAAATGTTCGCAGCCGGCGCGGCACCTGGATTGATTACAGCCATCGGCTTTAATGTGCAAAGCCCAAATAACTGCTCCCCGATGCCGAACTACACCATCAAAATGAAGCCCACAAACCAATCTGTACTCACCACCACCTTCGAGGTCGGAGACTACACAGAGGTTTGGTATCTCAACGACTTTGTGCCTGTGGCTGGTTGGAACATGCACACACTTACCCAGCCCTTCTTCTGGGACGGCGTTTCCAACATCCTGGTAAATATACACAGCACCGTCATCCCGGGCAGCTACACCCAAAATGCCTCAGTCTATTATACACCCACCACAGGTGTGAATACCTCCCTGCGCTATCAAAGCGACTCTACGGACGCTGGAACCTATGCCACTGGAACCCTTTCTGCGAACAGGGCAAACGTGCGCTTTAGCATGGTGATTGAAGATATGGCAACCCTGAACGGCACTGTGACTTCAGAAGGCAGCCCCGTCGCGGATGTGCATATCAATATCAACGAAAGCATCTTCCACACCACAACGAACTCCCAGGGACAATACAACTTCCCTTACGTGCAGCCTGGAACCTACACCGTGACTGCCACAAAGCTGGGTTTTGAATCCATGACCCTGCCCGTCACCCTGGTTGCGAACGAAACCACCAACCTGGATTTCAACCTCACCGCCTCCGAATCTGTGAACGTGACCGGATTCGTTGTTGGCAGCGATCAACCCACTGTGGGATTGGAAGAAGCGGAAATCGTGCTCACCGGAATCATGAACTACAGCGGCGTAACCGATGCCACTGGACACTTCAGCATCCCCGGCGTACTTTCCGGAAACACATACGGTTACAGAATTTCAAAGGAAGGATACCAAGAACTCACCGGTTCCATCGATGTTGGACAATCAAACTTTGACATGGGAACCCTCACCCTGTCAGAAATTGCTTTCCCGCCTTCTCAGGTTGTCGCAACCGAAAACGTTGACCAAACCCAGGTCAGCCTGATCTGGAGTTCACCAACCGCAGCGCCTCCTTTCGACGATTTCGAAAATAACGACGGCGGCTGGATTCCAACCGCAAGCTGGGACCCTGTTGGTGACTGGGAATGGACCAACGAATACGACGTTGCAAACTTCGTGGATAGCTATGGCAGCACTTCCGTGATTCCACCCCCAGCCTGCTATTCTGGAACAGGAATGTGGGGAACCAAAATCAACACAAACTATACAAACTCCGGCGGCTCAAACTATCTGAGCAAAACCTTCAACCTTGCCGGAATAAACAACCCTGAGCTTCGCTTCTGGAGCTGGGAAAATGTGTTTGGAAATTACGACTACTGTCAGGTTAATGTGAACGGCACCCTTGTTTGGGGTCCTTCCTGGGACTACACAAACACGCAGTGGAGAGAACGCGTTATCAACTTGAGCGCTTACGCCGGACAGAGCGACGTGGAAATCACCCTCGAAATGTTTGCCACCACGGTGGTGAACTATGCCGGCTGGTATATTGATGATGTCTATGTCGGCCCCGCACTGGATCGAGCAGTCGCCTCCGCACCTGCCATCGCGCCTGTTTGGATGAGCGGACTTTCCGAGCTGGAAGCCGCAGCAGCGGTTGATCGCATGCCTCCGCTTGCCACAAGGGAAAAAACCACTTCCAGCGAGCCTCAGCGCATCCATGTTGGCTACAAGGTCTGGCGTCTGCTGCAAGGCAATGAAACAGATGAAGCCACCTGGACCCCGCTGACCACAGCCACCATCACAGACTCCACTTTTGTGGACAACGCCTGGCAGCCTCTGCCTTCCGGTATCTATAGATATGCCGTGAAAGCGGAATACACAAACAATGTGCTCTCCGACCCCGCTTTCTCGAACGAAATTCATAAAGGCATGATGGGAACCCTCACTGGAAACGTGACCGAATTTGGCACAAACGTCCCTGTTGGCGGAGCCACCATCACAGCCGGAGACTACAGCGGAACTTCTGACGCCTCCGGAAACTACGCCTTCCTGGTGTATCAGGGAACCTATGATGTGACCTGTTCCAGAGCTGGATATCAAAGCTCAACCGCAGCGGGAATCCAAATCATTGGAACCCAAACCACCACCCAGGACTTCGTGCTCACCGAGATAACCCTTCCGCCCGCGGATGTGGTTGCCACGGAAGCAAGTCCGGATTTGGTAAATATCACTTGGAACGCTCCTGGCGAAGGTGGCGGCGAATGGATCTACTATACAGACGTTGATTCAAACAACGCCATTGGTCTCACCAGCGGTGGATCTTTCACGGTTGCGATTCGCTTCCCCGCATCTGATATGCAGGAATATGCCGGCCAAAGCCTCTATGCGGTGAAAGTCTGGCCAAATGAATCGGCAACCTTCACCCTGAAGGTCTGGACTGGCGGAAGTGCCAGCGCGCCTGGCACGCAAGCCCTGAGCCAACCCTTCACTCCAGCCACCCTGGATGTTTATAACACCCTCATCCTGGATACACCTGTGCCCATCAGCGGCAGCGAGGAACTCTGGTTTGGATACGCTGTGACTCACACAGAAGGAACCTACCCTGCCGGAGTCGATCCGGGTCCTGCCGTCAATGGCTTTGGAAACATGATTGAAACCGGCGGAACCTGGGACACCCTCTACAATCTGTCATCCTCACTGAACTATAACTGGTGCATCCAAGGTTACGTGGGCTATTCAGCTCCCACAGCCGCTGTGGCCATCACACCTATCGCAATCAAGGGAATCGGAAACCCCGTATCCTACGGCGAATTTTCCCTAAGCACGGATTCACCCCTGCCCGCAAGCCGCAGCTATACCAAATCCCTTCGTCCTGAGGCTTCAGAAACACCAAAATACAACCGTGTTCTGAATGGCTACAGAGTCTGGCGTTTGCTGCAGGGACAGGAAAACAACGAATCCGCCTGGACCCAACTCACAACTCAAACCATCACCGCCACAGCCTTGCAGGACGACCAGTGGAACACTGTTCCAGACGGAACCTACAGATGGGCTGTGAAAGCATACTACACCGGTGACGCGGCCTCCGTGCCCACGTTCTCGAACCCTCTTGCCAAAATCACTCAGATCGGAACCATTGCCGGTATCGTCCGCAACCAGCAGAACGCCCCCATCATGGGCGCAACCATCACCTGCGGCGATGCTTCTGCAACCACAAACGCCTCCGGTGCCTACAGCATGCAGGTGATTGCGGGAACCCACAGCGTGACCGCATCCGCTGCAGGCTATGCCCCTGCCACCCAAACCGGCGTGGTTGTCGTAACCGGACAAACCACCACCGTGAACTTCCAACTGGCGCCCAGCCATGAAATCCTGGTGGATGGCTTTGAAACCTATACGGATTTCGCGACCACCTTCGCTCCCTGGACCACAGTGGACGTCGATCAGAGTGGAACCTATGGTATTCAAGGCTACAGCTGGCCTGGAGCTTATGACCCCGTGGCCTACATGATCTTCAATCCGAACACAACCACTCCGCCGCTCACAACCGTCACACCTCATGGTGGACAAAAAATGGCAGCGGCAATGGCAGCCACCACGCCTCCCAACGACGACTGGCTAATCACGCCCGTCTTGGAAAGACCTCTCGAAATCAAATTCTGGGCAAAGTCCCACACCGCCCAGTATGGACTGGAAAGGTTCAAGGTTGGCGTGTCCACCACTGGCACCAACCCGGCTAACTTCACCATCATCAGCGGTACAAACTACATTCAGGCACCCGATGTTTGGACTGAA
>Ga0172382_10000559_pt1 | contig 70386 bp, 64 predicted proteins | sample Leawel138RmetaG_FD_122245 | JGI IMG/M metagenome (GOLD analysis project Ga0172382, IMG submission 122245) | Leachate microbial communities from a municipal landfill in Southern Ontario, Canada - Leachate well 138R metaG | ecosystem: Engineered > Solid waste > Landfill > Unclassified | place...
CTTGATCCGGTTGACCTGATTGATGGTATTGAACTTGAACCCCTGGTTGCCAAGCGCACCACAGGCTTGATGAATCCCAAACAGGCCTCCAAAATTGAAAAGGAAACCCGTAAGGAATTTCCGGATGGCATTGAAGCATACGGTGCCGATGCCCTGCGCTTTACCATGGCTGCGTATGCCACGCTTGGCCGCAATATGAATTTTGATCTCAAGCGCTGTGGCGGCTATCGCAACTTCTGCAACAAATTATGGAATGCTTCCCGCTTTGTGCTTATGAACGTGGAAGGCCATGACCTGTCTGGCAAAGATGGTGTTGAACTCTCTTTTGCCGACCACTGGATTCTTTCCCAGTTGCAAAAAACGCTCACTGAAGCAGAAAAAGGCTTTAAGAATTTCCGTTTCGACAATATCGCCAACGCCATTTACCACTTCGTCTGGGACGAATACTGCGACTGGTATGTTGAGCTGGCCAAGGTGCAAATCCAGCATGGCTCACCCGCACAACAATGCGGTACCCGCCAAACCCTGATCAAAGTTCTGGAAACCATCCTGCGTCTGGCCCACCCTGTTATTCCCTTCATTACCGAGGAGTTGTGGCAAAAAGTGGCCCTGATCGCAGGCAAGCGCAAGGCTGATGAAACCACGTCAATCAGCGTCCAACCTTATCCCTTACCCGACGCGAAACTGTTTGACGAGCAAGCCGAAGCCTCATTGAATCAATTGAAGGCACAGGTAGAGGCCGTACGTGCGCTGCGTGGTGAAATGAACCTGTCTCCCGCACAGAAAGTACCCATGTACGCCCAGGGCGATGCTACCCTGCTTGCCCGCAATGCCCCTTACTTACAGGCACTGGGTAAATTAAGCCAGGTAGATATCGTCAATGCACTGCCCGACCTGGGCGCTCCAGTGCAAATTCTTGAAGACACCCATCTGATGCTTAACGTTGAAATTGATGTCGAAGCCGAAATGGCCCGTCTGGACAAAGAAGCCAAACGCCTGGAAACCGAAATTCAAAAGGCCAATGGCAAATTGGGCAATGAGAAATTTGTGGCCCGTGCCCCTGCCGCTGTCATTGAGCAGGAAAAGGAAAGACTGGCCAACTTTAGCGAACTGCTGGCTAAAATCAACGAGCAAAAAAACCGGCTTGTGAAGTAAAGCAAAATCCATAAAAAAACCCCCGAAAAGCAGGAAGAGTATCCAGCTTTTCGGGGGCAGTTCAAAACCGGATTTCATCCGGTTTTTTTAAAGTTTATTCAAGCAAAAATTCACTGCCTGGTTTTTAACAGGTAGTGACCTGCCATGACAGACAATTAATTGCTACCTTTTGCATATCTTTCCGCACTGGCTACGATTTCAGCTTTAGCGGCTTCTATCCCTTCCCAGCCTTTAACCTTCACCCACTTGCCTGGCTCAAGATCTTTATAGTGCTCAAAGAAGTGCTGAATGCGTTTCAACTCCTCTTCGGGCAAATCTTCAGGCGACTTGATATTACGATAAACAGGATACAGTTTGTCGACAGGAAGTGCCAATAATTTTGCATCACCGCCACCTTCATCGTCCATTTGCAGTACGCCAATAGTACGGCATTTAATCACGGCACCAACCTGAATCGGGAAGGGAGTCATCACCAGCACGTCAACGGGATCACCATCATCAGAAATGGTTTGTGGAATGTAACCATAGTTGCATGGGTAATGCATGGCTGTCATCATGAAACGGTCAACAAAAACAGCACCCGTATCTTTATCCACCTCATATTTAACGGGGTCAGAATTCATCGGGATTTCAATAACTACGTTGAATTCGTCTGGCAAATTTGAACCAGCTGGCACACGATCTAAACTCATAGAATGACCTTTAAAGATTAAAAGAAATATTAACTGTTTTTTGCCTTTTTTTCGGCTTCAAAACCTGGTATAGGCGCAGTATCAAAATACTCATCTGCCTGATAATCAGTATTGGCATCAGCCGAAATTTTAGTCGACATAATGCGGTCATCCAGATTATCAAGTTTTTTCCTGTCTGGCGGACCATCCGGATCCTCAGTTGTATCTGCCGCCGGCAAAATACTATCACTATTTAACACGGGTAATGCGGAAGTAGCCGTTGAAGCAATACGCCAGTGCTTGATGGCATCTTGCGCGCGCCCAAGCCGGTCATACAGGGTTCCCAACAATGCATGGGTCAGGGCTTCATCACGTGACACCACGGTCTCCTGGATTGCCTCTGTTTGCGCACCCACTTCACCGCTAATGGCCAGACTACGTGTAAGATAGCGTTCGGCCTGCCCCCACAACTGCCCCTTCAGGCACAAATAACCCAATGCAGTTAATAGCTCAGGGTTATTGCCATCTTTTTTCAACCAGGTTTGTGCCATCGCCAAACGGTCATGAACCGATTCACCTGCTGTTTGCACATAAGCCTTCAGCAAGCGGGTATCTTTGGTAATTGCCAAGGCCTCTTCCAGCACCTTGCCTGCATTTTTACTATCACCTTTGAGATCAAAGCGCGCAGCGGCAGCCAATGCCACCAAAGGCATTGTTTTTTCATCACCATTCAGGCTTTTCCAGACATATTGCCATTCATCAGGGGCTGCGCTGTTAATATTGCCAGCCGCTGCATGCTCAATCAGCCTTAATGCCTCAAAACGGTCAACGCGGCCTTTTTTCAGCATAATACGGGCCAATGGCAATAATTTTTCATTGTTTCCGGTTTGCTTGTAAGCCCGCAGCAACAATTTCTGAATATGCTCCTGATTACTGCCATTAGCTGTATCAAGTGCCTCAAGCAATGTTTGTGCCTGTTTGGACTCACCCTGATCCAGCAACAACTCGGCCTTGACCGTGGCGGTTGCTTCAGCAAGACGGGGAAGATGCCTGGACTTGTTTTCAGCCAACAACAACAGCTTGTCGCGTTGCTCATGATGGCCCGACATATGTGCCGCCTTGGCACCCGCCAGACTGGCAATTGCTTGACGCGACGGGTTGTGACTATGATTGAACAGGCGTGTAAAGTCTTTTTCTGCAGACCCCGCACGACCTTCAATTAATTCAAGCCAGCCTTTTTCAAGCAAATCAACATCTTTACTGGTATGACGCCGTACCCGCCACTGCTTAAATGTCGTAGGTGAAGCACTTAAAGTGGCAATAAACCTGACCAGCAAATAAGCCAGCAAAAATGCGATAAGCAGCAGGAACACACCCGTCACTAAAGAAACCGTACGACGCTCGTCGCCGGTTACCAGCATGAAGTAACCACTTGAATCTTTAATAATAAGTGCAAAACCCACAGCTAGCGCGAGTAGCACAAGTAATTTTAAACCTGTCCTCATGGCTTACTCCTGCGGTTTGCCCAGATTGATAATCTGGTTTCTGGTTTCCTCAATCGCTTTTGCACTATGTGTAATTTGTGGCAATTGAGGCCTTACCGGTATTGCCAGCAAGGTACGGGTCTGTTCTAGTGCTTGACGGGTTTCTGGCGCATCCTGGTTATAATATTTAAGCAAAGCTGCCTGTACTGATTCTAGTGAGCTGGTCCAGATTCCCTGCTGGGCGTTCAACAAACCCTGCTGGGCAAATCGCAAATCAAGCTTGAGATTGTTTTTAAGCGCTGCCGCTTGTCCGGTGGACATCAAGGCTACCGTTGGATCATCCAGTTGCTCAACACGTACCAGACCACCCAGATCGGACTTCAGCATATTCATCGCACCAGAAGACCAGGATTTGACTTCTTCCCAGGCTTTTTCATACCAGTTCAAGTCTGGGCTGACCGTTGCCGGCACATCTTGCCCACTTGACTGAAGGCTGGTGTTGTCTGGTAAAACAGTCGAAATATGATCTACCCTGTCTGGTGAAACCAGCGGTGCCTTGTCGAGCAATTCAATTAACTTGCCCACTTCATTGAACAGGGTATCTTCATTCATCACCGGTGCCGATTTAAGCATCACGATATCAGAAGCAATCGCACCTGCCAGCCCGGAAAGGATAGGGCTATCTGCTCGTCGGATCGTTTGCTGGGCCATTTCCAATGCACGAACGGCATTAGGCAGGTTGCCGGCAATACTCAGTTCATTATCAGCAGATTGAACCAGACGGGCAACATCATTCACGACAAACAGGCTAACATCAATATCCGCCCTGTTTACCCGTTGCTCCAGCAATTCAGTGTACTGTTCCTGCATTTGCTTCAATTCAGCCTTAAGCTGGTTGATCTGCCCGGTTTGCTGGTCCAGTTGCACTTTTACCATACCCGTCACGTCACTTGCATTACCTGCATCCGTAACGGCTTCTGCATTGCCTGACTTAGCGTCTGTGCCCGTTGAATCGGCATTAACAACACCATCTTGCTCCCCACTTTGGGTTGCTTCAGCCAAAGCGCTTTCTTCTGAAGCGACTGATTGTGCCTGCTCTGCCGTGCTGTCTTCACTGGTAGCCGTTTCATTTTCTACTGATGTTGCAGATTGTCCGGTAGTGGTATCAAGTGTTGCAGAACCTGCCTGCGCAGACTCTGCATCCGCCGTAACCGCAAGGTTATTATCGCTTGCCGCAGGCTCTTGACCTGCCGCTGCCTGAACACTACTTTGTGGTATTTCTGGCTCTGGAGTACTGGAAACAGGCTCAGGCGTGTTAGCAAGCTGTTGTGTACTGGAACTTGCATCACCCTTTGACCACATACCATCGATTTTAGATTGCTGAGTCACGTAAACAGCCCCGCCCACAACGGCTGCCACAACAACCACTGCAGCACCAACCACCCTTTTATTAATGCCAGACTTCTGGCCTGATGTTGATACTAAAGAAGCCTTGTTTTCCTGAGGCGCAGATTGCTCTTGTTCAACATCAATCTGCGCTGCTTCAGGCTTAATATTATCTGGCGTATTATTGTGCTGACTTTCTTCTGGCGTATTCAGTTCTTTATTATCTGAAGATTGAATACCTTCCTGTTTTTTTTCATCCATGTTTTTTGATCCCTTGCTGAGATTATGGTTTTTAGAATGTAAAGTATGGCGTGTTCGCTTATATCTCATAATCGCATTGTAGTGGAAGATAACGACTATTTTACTTAAGGTATGGTCAACATCTCAAATATTGAGGCATCGCTTGGTTGACATATGTTAATAACAACCTGCTTTTCAGGCAAATTATATTGAACCATGACCGCCTTTAAATGATGATGAAGCTGCTCTGCAATTCTTGGATGCGTTACCAAAAAATGATGATCTGCGCAGTATTGAACAAGACGGTTTCGTTTTAGCTCATTAAATACGCTGTCAACGCTTTCCTTACTGGTTAACAGCCAGCTAATTTCTTGATTTGATTGAAGCAGCGATAACATTTGTTCACTTTCAGATGTTGTCCATGTCCGGGGCTTTCGTTCGTATACCGGCAAATAAGTTACCCGAATATGTAAAGCCTGTAATTTCTCAGCAAGCCACTGACGACCGGATTGGCCACGAACGACCAGGACACTGGTAAATTTTCCGAGGTCTTTTTTTAACAACTCATCAAAAAACGCTTCTGAGTCCTGATTTTCCGTATTGGGACCCGGATGGATAATTTGACTGGCAGGAACACCCTGTGCTTGCAAGGCATTGGCCGTTGCCATCCCGACAGCGCCAGCGTACAACCCTTTGGGCCAATGCTGGCCATATTTTGCCAGCATTCCAAAAAAAACCTGGACCGCATAGCCACTAACAAAAAATACCAGGCTATAGCTAGCAAGGCCGGGAACTTCCCCTGCCTTTAAAGGCAAGGGGAAACGCTCCAAGGCCGGCAGTTCAGTAACCTGCCAACCCGCCGCAACAAGCATTGATTGTAATGATGAGCTACTTCCTGCCGGACGGGTAAGAATAATATGTCTGTTCATGCTTTCTTGCCAATCAAGAAAACACGATTAATTATTCAACAATGTTGCCAAAATTTTATCGGCACCCGCCTGATGCAGCTCTTTGGCAACAGCAAGACCCAGTTGTTCTGCCTGCTCAATCGGGCCACTGCTTTGCGCACGCAACACTTTGGTTCCATCGGGTAATGCAACAAACGCCTGAATGGCAAGCTCGTTGCCATTAATGACGGCGTGAGCGGCCAAAGGCACCTGACAGGAACCACCCAGGAATGATGAAACCGCCCTTTCAGCCGTTACACATGCCAGCGTTTCCTGACAAGACAACGGCTGCAAAGCGGCCAGCACATCGGAACGGGACTCGAGAATTTCTATTCCCAGCGCCCCCTGCCCGGCCGCAGGCAGGCTGTCCTGTACCGACAGGCAACTGCGGATTCTTTCTGGCAAGCCCAAGCGCTCCAACCCGGCTGCAGCCAGGATAATGGCATCGTACTCACCGTTATCGAGTTTACCAAGACGTGTATCAAGGTTTCCTCGCAAGGGTTTTACAATCAGGTGAGGAAAGTTTGCCCTTATCTGGGACTCACGGCGCAGGCTGGAAGTACCCACCACTGCGCCTTCAGGCAAATCGGCCAGTTTTTCATACTTATTGGATACGAATGCGTCACGTGGGTCTGCCCGGTTCATGACCACCGCTAACTGGAAGGGAGAACCAAGATCCATGGGTACATCTTTAAGAGAATGTACGGCAAGATCGGCTCGACCATCGAGCAAAGCGGTTTCAAGTTCCTTGACGAACAAACCTTTGCCACCCACTTTTGACAGGGTACGATCTAGAATTTGATCGCCCCTGGTCGTCATGGTTAGCAGTTCGACACGGCAGGCCGGATACAGCGCCTGCAACTTAGCCTGCACAAATTCAGCCTGCCATAACGCCAGGCGACTGGCTCGTGTAGCGATAATCAATTTTTCAGGTTGTACTGACATTGCGGGTTCTTCCTATTTAAAATAATTGGCAAGGACAGCAATAACAATACCGATAACCGCCAGGACAAACAAAAGTTGCAACAGGGTAAGTTTGGGTTTTTGTGACATATTCTAACTAACTATCCTTAAAATAAATATGGGCTATCCAGCCTTTTCAGACATTTGAGCCGTTTTTCTCGAGGCAATAAATTTACCCACACCCATAACAAGCAATGCCCCAATAACTTCGGCAGAATACAGGATGAGTTTAGATGCACCTTCGCCTGCAAAGAATGTGTTTACAACATAAACGTCGGTGACAAGCATACCACCAGCCAGCCAGCCAAGCAAACCAGCACCAAACAGGATGACCAGCGGGAATTTATCAATTAATTTAAGTACCAGTGTACTACCCCAGATAATGATAGGCACACTGACCACCAAGCCAAAAACAACATAAGCCAATTGATGATCCGCATGCGTACTGTCAGCGACACCGGCAATTGCCAGTACGTTATCCAGGCTCATGACAAGGTCGGCAATAAGGATGGTTTTAACGGCACCCCAGACACTACTGCTTGCCGTAATTCCTTCACCATGATCCTCTTCCGGGATCAGCAGTTTGATACCAATCCACAGAAGCAGCGCTGCACCCACTATTTTCAGGAAAGGAATGGTTAATAATTGAAGGGCGAAAGCAATAAGAATTACGCGCAAAGAGATTGCACCCACGGTACCCCAGAGAATACCCTTCATGCGCTGCGCCTTCTCCAGATTTCGGCAGGCCAAGGCAATAATAATGGCATTATCCCCACCTAGAAGAAGATCTACTAAAATAATTGAACCGACTGCGGCCCAATTGATATGCTGAAAAAACTCTAACATCTGTTTACCTATTTTCTTGTTAAGAAGACAATTTATGAACAGGAAAAATTTTACCACCTGTTCCAAATAGCCTTAACGGCTAAATGTTGCCTGTATTGAATCATATATTTACTGCGTTTCCAAAGAAAACAACAGATTATAATTCAGTTCAAGGTAGTTTTAATTTTGAATGTCAAAAGTCTACCTTATAAGCCTGAAAACCAGCCAATACTGCAAACTGTTTTTCCTCTTGCCAATACGGCAAGTGCCCGCTTACAGTGACCTTTACCGCAAATAAAAAACCGCCATTTTCAATATTATTGATTGGCGGTTTTTTATTGTGCTAGGACATATTACAGAATGGATTTCAGTAATTTGCCCATTTCAGAAGGATTGCGGGTTGTACGAATACCGCAAGCTTCCATCACTTCAAGTTTGGCATCAGCAGTATCGGCACCACCAGAAATCAGGGCACCAGCGTGACCCATACGTTTTCCGGGAGGCGCTGTAACACCGGCGATAAAACCAACAATTGGTTTTGTCATGTTATCTTTAGCCCACAATGCCGCATTGACTTCATCAGGTCCACCAATTTCACCAATCATAATGACGGCTTCGGTTTCCGGATCATCGTTGAACATTTTCAGGATATCGATGTGTTTCAGGCCGTTAATTGGGTCACCACCAATACCAACCGCAGCAGACTGGCCCATACCCAACTCTGAAACCTGTGCAACGGCTTCATAAGTTAATGTACCAGAACGGCTGACAATACCGATTTTACCTTTACGGTGAATGTGACCGGGCATAATACCAATCTTGATTTCATCAGGAATGGTCAAACCAGGGCAGTTAGGACCCAACAACAGGGTTTTCTTGTTTTCAGCGCGCATGCGGTTGCGTAACTCTAGCATGTCACGAACAGGAATACCCTCGGTAATGCAAATAGCCAGATCAAGGTCAGCTTCAGCAGCTTCCCAGATAGCGGCGGCAGCACCTGCTGGTGGAACATAAATAACGGAAACAGTGGCACCGGTTTCTTCTTTGGCTTCTTTAACAGAAGCGTAGATTGGAATACCTTCGAAATCTTCGCCAGCACGTTTAGGGTTTACACCGGCAACAAAGGCTTCTTTACCATTACCGTATTCACGGCACATACGCGTGTGAAACTGGCCGGTTTTACCTGTAATACCCTGAGTAATTACTTTTGTGTCTTTATTGATAAGAATAGACATTGATGAATTCCTTCCTTACTTGGCTGCTTCAACAACTTTGGTTGCAGCTTCTGCCATTGTGTCAGCGCTGATAATGGGAAGACCTGAATCTTTCAGCATTTGCTTGCCCAGTTCTTCGTTGGTTCCTTTCATGCGAACAACCAAAGGAACATTCAGGTTTACCGCACGGCATGCAGCAATAACGCCTTCGGCAATCACGTCGCAACGCATGATACCGCCAAAAATATTAACCAGAATCGCTTTCACACCTTCGTTTTTCAACATGATCTTGAACGCTTCGGTTACTTTCTCTGCTGTTGCACCACCACCTACGTCAAGGAAGTTGGCCGGCTCGCCACCGAACAGCTTGATAGTATCCATGGTTGCCATCGCCAGGCCGGCACCGTTAACCAGGCAGCCGATATTGCCATCGAGCTGGATATAGGCCAGATCGTATTTGCTGGCTTCGATTTCAGCAGGATCTTCTTCATCAAGATCGCGGTAAGCAACGATCTCGGGCAACCGGTACAATGCGTTTGAGTCGAAATTGAATTTAGCGTCAAGGGCGATGATATCACCGGAACCGGTCAGGATCAGCGGGTTGATTTCAGCCAAAGAGGAGTCGGTTTCGCAATAAACCTGATACAGTTTCTGGAACTCTGCTGCAGCTTTGGCAACAGATGCCTCAGGTACACCAATACCACGTGCAAGCTCTGCCGCTTCTTCATCGGTCAGGCCAGTGGCCGGATCAACAAATACTTTCAAGATTTTTTCGGGTGTTTTTTCGGCAACTTCTTCTACATCCATGCCGCCTTCGCTAGATGCCATGACGCAAACGCGCTGGGTAGCACGATCGGTAACGATACCAACGTAGTATTCTTTTTTAATGTCCGCACCTTCTTCAATAAGAAGACGCTTGACTTTTTGTCCCTCTGGGCCAGTCTGGTGTGTAACCAGTTGCATGCCCAGGATTTCAGAAGCCAATTGACGCACTTCATCGATAGAACGGGCCAATTTGACACCACCGCCCTTTCCACGACCACCGGCATGAATCTGGGCTTTGACAACCCAAACTGGTCCGCCCAGTGTTTCTGCTGCTTTTACAGCCTCGTCAACAGAGAATGCGGGAATACCGCGAGGTACGGTAACGCCAAACTTCTTCAGAAGTTCTTTACCTTGATACTCATGGATCTTCATGTATTACCTATATAGATGTAGGAAAAAAATAAAAATGCCCTGCTTACACAGGGAGCTATCATCAATTGATCTTGTCGGCTTCAATTGCGTCATTAACATACCAGTCCGGGTAGAACTCTTTGACGACGGGTGACGTTAAAGCCAATGCATGACAACCCTCAAGCTGGAATGGTTTTTTACCGGACGTTGCTTCTTTCCGGTTACGGGATGCCGACAAACTTTGAACAAAAACCGTTGGTAATAATATAACAAGTTCAGACATATGAGTGCAACCAGATGTTCTGGAAAAGCGTTCTTTGACCGCATTGCGAAAATTTCTTAGCAAATGCAAACCAATCAACCCCTTGTAAGCAGCCTCGATTGCTGAACAGGTTTGATCATAAGGTGCATTATCATAATGCGCACGGGCATCACGTACCTCTCCGTCTTCGGTTACCAGTAGACAGATTGTCATATTATGTACCGGTGAACCCGCTACTTTAATACTGCCATTGCGTTTGGGAAAATCGTAAGCCTTGTAATCGAGCAAAGATGCTTCAAGCTCCCACAATCCATCCTCCCTTAAAAAGGAATTCATTTCTATTTTTCGAGTATGAATGGGTTTACGGCGTACTGAAGAATCAAATGGCATTATGAGACGAAGTTAAGAACAATTGATAAATGATTGCGGAAAGTATAGCTTACCCGCAAATCATCATGCCTGAATTCTTAAATTCATCGTTTATTTCTAGGGTTTACCCTAGAAATAAACCCAATGACTTATTGCATCCGCAAGCGCCTGGCAGCATCAACCATTTTTTCAAGTGCAGCACGGGTTTCCGGCCATCCTCTTGTTTTCAGACCACAATCGGGATTAACCCACAAACGCCGCTTGTCTATTTTTCCTGCTGCCTTTTGTATTAATTGAACCATCCAATCCATATCTGGAATATTGGGAGAGTGAATGTCATAAACACCCGGACCAATTTCATTGGGGTAATGGAACGCTTCAAAAGCATGCAGCAATTCCATATTGGAACGGGAAGTTTCAATGGTAATCACATCGGCATCCATGGTGGCAATCACCTCAATAATGTCATTGAATTCCGAATAGCACATATGCGTATGGATTTGCGTTTCATCCTGAACGCCTGATGTAGACAGGCGAAACGCATCAACCGCCCAATCCAGATATGCCTGCCATTTTTGCTTACGCAGTGGCAAGCCTTCACGGAACGCAGGCTCATCAATCTGGATAATACCAATGCCAGCCTTTTCAAGATCAAGAATTTCACCTCGTAATGCCAAGGCCAGTTGGCGACACGTTTGCGCCCGTGGCTGATCATCACGTACAAATGACCATTGCAACAAGGTAACAGGACCGGTCAACATACCTTTCATGGGCTTTTTCGTTAGGGATTGGGCATAAGCCGTCCATTCAACCGTCATTGGAATAACGCGAGCCACATCACCATAAATAACCGGTGGTTTTACACACCGTGAACCGTAACTTTGTACCCAGCCATTTTCCGTGAAAGCATAACCAGCCAGAAGCTCACCAAAGTACTCAACCATATCGTTGCGCTCAGGCTCTCCATGAACCAGCACATCCAGCCCGATTTCCTCCTGGAAAGTCACCACTTTGGCAATTTCTTCCTTGATGGACTTCTCATATTTAGCATCACTCAGGATCCCTTTTTTCCAGTCACGCCGCAATGCCCTGATTTCGGTCGTTTGCGGGAAAGAACCAATAGTAGTGGTTGGAAACAACGGTAAGTCCAGAACATCACGCTGTTTTTTCACGCGCTCACCAAAAGGCGTTCGATCACGACTGATCTGCCCGGACTGTACAATTTGCTGTTGTACCACCGGATTATGAATACGCCTTGATGTTTCTCTGTTCTTAATCGCCAGATGCTGCCTGGACAAAAAATCCTCAATAGCAGGCGTTAAGCGTTTATCAAGAACCGCTGCCAAGGCATTTAATTCTTCAAGTTTCTGACGCGCAAAAGAAAACCAGGATTTAATCTCTTCATCAAGCTTGGTTTCATGAGTCAAATCTACCGGCACATGCAATAAAGAGCAGGATGGTGCCAGCCATAAATTCTCACCCAGTTTTTCTTTTAACGGCTGCAAGCGAGCCGCAGCTGCATCAAGATCTGTTCGCCAGATATCACGGCCACTAATACTCCCTGCCGACAGGATCTGCCCTGGCTGAAGACCGTCAACAATGACTTGCAGATTATCATTTCCACGAACCAGATCCACATGCAAACCAGCCACCGGTAAACCTACTGCCACGGGAAGATTATCATCCAGGCCCTCAAAATACGTTGCCAGCAGAATCTTCAGGTTTTGTTGTGTCAACTGTTCATACACGGGTTTGAAGGCATCTTTCCAGGCTTGGGGTAATTCCAGTGTCAGGATAGGCTCATCAATCTGGACCCATTCAACCCCCTGCACTTGCAGGCGTGCCAGCACCTTTTCATAAACCGCCATTAAATCAGGAATCAAGCCCAGCTTACGCGCATCCTCTGGGCCATTAGTGAAGGTATCTCCTTTGCTTAACCACAAATAGCTTAACAGACCAGGAATAACCGGCTTGACCTGATGTCCATCGGCAATCGCTTCATCGACATAATCAAACAGGGAACTGCGGGCAATACGGAAAGTTTGCCCCGCTTCCAGTTCAGGCACGATGTAGTGATAGTTAGTATCAAACCATTTGGTCATTTCGCAGGCAACAGCAGGCTGTCCGGTGGGTGCCTTGCCCCGCGCCATTCTGAATAACGTATCCAGCCCGACTTCCTGATTGACGTCTTGTGCAAAACGGGCTGGCACCGCACCAATCAACGCACTCCATTCCAGAATCTGGTCATACCAGGCAAAATCACCCACAGGTAGCAAAGACACTCCGGCATCGGCCTGCTGTTGCCAATGTTTTTTCCTTAATGTCAGTCCAATCGATTCAAGCGCCTCAGCATTGATTTGCCCACCCCAATATTGTTCCAGGGCTTTTTTCAATTCCCTCTGAACACCAATCCGGGGAAAACCTAAATTATGAATAATAGTCATATAAATCTCAAATAGCATGAATGTTTATCAAGTATCTGGATTCTGCCTTATAATTAACATTAAAATATCTCAAAATTCTAAATATAATATGAGAAAATTTAATATTAATAACTAAGCCCTTGATTTATATATTTATATTTTAATTGAATAAGTTAATAACCCAGTTTAAAGAACATGCACATGCTTGAAATCAAACACCTGGAAACACTGACCGCTCTCTGCAATTTTGGTACTCTCCAAGAGGCGGCTGATCATCTCTCGGTCACCCAATCCGCCCTGTCACACCAACTACGTGAACTTGAAAACAGGCTGGGCACAAATGTCCTGAATCGACGCACCCGTCCTGCCAGACTAACAACCGCCGGACTGCGTATACTTGCACTGGCTGATGATATCCTGCCAAAGATTAAATCCACCGAAAGGGAGTTGCAAAAACTGGCAGCAGGCAATACCGGCAGGCTACATCTGGCCATTGAATGCCACTCCTGCTTTGAATGGCTCATGCCCGCTCTTGACGCATACCGCCAACAATGGCCACAAATTTCACTGGATCTATCCGCTGCATTTTCTTTTGCCCCTTTTCCTGCCCTGCGCCGAGGCGACCTGGACCTGGTCATCACCTCCGACCCCGTGCGCTCGGAAAATATTGATTACATCCCGCTTTTCAAGTATGAGCTGGTGGTTGCCGTATCCGCAGACAATCCACTTTCACACAAACGGTATATCAAGCCACAAGACCTGGCAGACCAGATCTTAATCACCTATCCGGTTGAAAAAGATCGGTTGGATATTTACAGCACCTTTCTTGATCCGGCCGACATTGAACCCGTTGCCACCAGAACCGCAGAATTAACGCCCATTATTATCCAGCTTATTAACAGCAACCGCGGCGTTGCCGCCCTGCCCAACTGGACCTTGACCGACTATGTAAACCAGGAATGGCTTAAAATCTGCCATTTAGGTGATCCTCCTGGCATTTGGCAAACCCTGTATGCCGCTGTGCGTAGCGAAGACAGGGACGCCACTTACATTCAGGCCTTTCTGACACTAGCCAGGGAAATATGCTTTAAAAATCTATCCGGGATTAGAACCTCATAGATTGAGTTTGAAATTTTATGGTCATAATGTTAAGTTATAAATTATAAATAAGAAAAGGATATCCTTGAGATGTAAAATGGTATCCAATTCCTGTATTACACAATGCCTTTCGCCTATTTAGGCATTATTTTCATTGTTTTATTAAATGTGTTGTTTTCTTTATCTACCACTAAAGGAAAGCCCATGAAACACCAGGAGTTAACAGAAGCAGACAATTTAAAAACAAATAAAAATAAGTCATGCGAATATCTTAAACAACTATTAGACAGTGCCAACATAACCATAAACGGCAACAATTTATGGGATCTACAGATTCATAATCCCAAAGCTGCCGACCTGATTCTGGCGCAAGGCAGCAAGGGTCTGGGTGAAAGCTATATGGCCGGCATGTGGGATTGCCAGCAAATTGATGAACTAATCAATCTGATCCTGCGCAGCAAACTGGATACCAAAATCAAAAGCCTTAGTACACTGTGGTATAGCTTACGGGCGCAAATCCTTAATCACCAGACACGCACCCGTGCCTGGGAAGTGGGTGAAACACACTATGACATTGGCAATGATTTTTTTGCCAAAATGCTGGATCCCTATATGACTTACACCTGCGGTTACTGGGACAAGGCCGATAACCTGAACGATGCCCAATTAGCCAAACTGGATCTGGTTTGCCAGAAACTGAATTTACAACCCGGCATGCATGTACTGGATATTGGTTGCGGCTGGGGCAGTTTTATGCGCTATGCAGCAGAAAATTACGGCGTGTCCTGCACTGGCATTACCATCTCAAAAGAACAAACCCAATATGGCGAACAATTATGCCACGGCCTGCCAGTCACGTTTCGGCTGGAAGACTACCGCGACCTGCACGAACAATACGATGCCATTGTCAGCTTGGGCATGTTTGAGCATGTCGGACGCAAAAACTACCGCACCTATTTTGAAGTAGCCCGCCGCAACCTGAAAGAAGGCGGCCTGTTTCTACTGCATACGATTGGTGGCCAAATCCGCGATCATCACCCTGACCCCTGGATTGACAAATATATTTTCCCCAATGGAGAAGTACCCGTCATTGGACAGATTTCCGACTCATTGGAATCCCTGTTCGTGATAGAGGATGTCCACAACTTTGGTGCCGATTACGATAAAACATTAATGGCCTGGCATGCCAATTTCGAAAAAAACTGGCATGAATTCAAAGGTCAATATTCCGAACGTTTTTATCGCATGTGGCGCTATTACTTATTGGTTTGCGCTGGCTCATTCCGGGCACGCTCAAATCAATTATGGCAGTTAGTCCTGTCTCCTGATGGCGTGAAAGGGGGTTATCATCGCCCCAAACTATAAACCGCTATAAGCAAATGATAGCCCGGTACCGCCGGTTGTTCAGGACTCAAACACCGCGATGGATTCCACATGGGCAGTATGCGGGAACATATTAATCACACCAGCCGATATCAACTTATACGCACCATTCTCAACCAAGATACCCGCATCTCGTGCCAAAGTAGCCGGATTACAGGAAACGTAGACGATACATTTGGGCCTTTCATCAGGTGTGAGCTGGGCCAGTGCCCTGGCAACCTCAAGGGCTCCCTCACGGGGCGGATCAATCAGCATACGGTCAAAATGACCCAGGTCACGCAACCATTGAACATCCACTTCAAACAGATTGAGAGTTGAGAAACTGGTTTTATTGTCCAGATCATGCTCTTTGGCCGCCTCAAGCGCCCTGTCTGTCAGGATTTTACTCCCTTCAATGCCAACCACTTCTTTGGCTCTAGTGGCCAATGGCAAAGTAAAATTACCCAATCCGCAAAACAAATCAGCTACCCGGTCATGGGGTTGCACATTCAGCAAATTAAGTGCCTTGGCAATAAGCGCTTGGTTGATCTGATGATTAACCTGGGTAAAGTCCGTGGGCTTATAGGCCATGCGCAAACCAAATTGCGGAAGACTGTAGGCCAGCCTGCCCGCATCTTTTTCGTGCAGGGGCTTGACCGTTTCAGGTCCTTTGGATTGAACCCACCAGATAATATGATGTTTATCAGCAAACTCATCAAGCAAGACCAGATCATTTTCCGTGAATGGATCCATATGACGCATGGTTAATACCGTTGTACCATCGCCAATTGCCACTTCAATCTGGGGAACCCGCTCGCGAACACTTAAACTTCCAATTAGCTGACGCAATGGCAGCAACAATTCAGAGACATGCTTTGGGAGAATATGACATTCAGTCATATCAGCCACATATCCGCTTTTACGCTCATGAAACCCGACCAGAACCGTCCCTTTTTTTCTGACATAACGCACAGATAAACGGGCACGGTAACGATAGCCCCAATCAGGGCCGTGCATCGGCGCCAGCACCTGGGGGATTTTTAGCTTTGATATATGCTGGAAACAATCTTCCAGGGCTCTTTGCTTGACCGCCACCTGGGTGGACGTATCCAGGTGTTGCATGGCACAACCGCCACACATGCCAAAATTCGGGCAACGAGGTGTCACCCGCAGGCTTGATTCCTTCAGGACCCGCTGCGTACGTGCAATTTCATATGAAGGTTTTTTTCTAATAATAGTGGCTTCAACCACCTCTCCGGGAAGTGCTCCCTGAACAAAAATAGTTTTTCCTTCACGACGTGCGATGCCACGTGCCTCAAGGTCCAATGATTCTATAGACAATACTTCAGACATGACTGTTCCTATCCAAATGAAGCACCTATTGTAAATTCAAGCATGGATGCAAATGAGCGATGTCATGAAAAACATAAAAAAATCCCGGTAAAAAACCGGGATAAGAGAGAGGAGAGATCTTATATAGTAAAACTATTCAAACAAAATCAGGATTTAGCTTCAGCTTGCTCTGCAGGCGCCTGTTTGGCCCTGTTTTCCATGCGCTGCTCGCGTTTTTCCTTGCGTTCTTCCATACGTTGCTCACGTTGTTCCCTGCGCTCTTGCATTTTTTGAGCACGATCCTGGTAGTATTTACCAACGGTTGCCTGCTGCTCAGGTGTGAAGCTTTCCCATAAAGCAAGCCACTCAGCCTGGTGTGCGTCACGTTTTTCCTGCATGGTGGCACGCAACTCTTTTTCAGCTGCCATCAATGCCTTGGGATCAAGCTTGCCAGATTCTACCTGCTGCTTGCGAAGATCAAAAGCCTTCTTGAACGTATCGCGATGTTCGCCACGGGCCTGTTTTTTATTATCCAGCGCTGTCTGAAGTTTGGCTTTCTGGTCATCGTTCAGTTTCAGGTCATCAACCAGTTTTTGGTCTGCAGGACCAAAACCGGGAATAATAATGGCCGCGTTGGTATTCATTTGACGGCCCTGATGTTTATAATGGCCACGCTCACCTTTGAATTGACCATATCCATCACCCATTTTTTGGCTCATGCCAGGACGCGAATCGGCGTTTTGGGGTTGTGCAGTAGCAACCGAGAAGGTAGATCCAATAGCCAATGCAGCAGTAGCAACAGTAAGAGATTTAACAACGAATGAAGAAATAGACTTAGCCATGATGTAGCTCCTTTGTGTTAATTGATAACGTGAAGCTATTTTGATGCATAAGCGGTTTCAAACTAATTGCAATTTAGCCGGAATATTTTCAATCGGTTACTGAAAAACGGAAAACCGGCAATAATTGCCTTCCGTTTTCCTCTTACCCTCTTGCCCTTACTTACCCCAGGCCTGCAGATACTCCTGCCAATGTGGCGCATTGATTTCCTCAAGCGTATTCCGTACCAGCTCTACTTCGCGGTCGTAGGCAATTTGGTCAATTTCACCCCGAATAAAACGGAAACGACAATAAACCAGCCATGTATTGACTACATCGGTTTCACAATAGGCACGTACTTCATCGGCCTTGCCTGCCTGCCAGGCTGGCCAAACCTGTCCGCCATCCATACCCAGCTTGCCAGGGAAACCGCAAAGCTTGGCCAATTGGTCTAATGGCGCATTGGCCCTGCCGTTATACTTCGCCAGTAAATCCATTAAATCTATATGGCGGTTATGATAGCGACTGATGTAATTGTTATATTTAAAGTCGCGGTCTTCTTCACCCATATCCCAGTAACGATATGCCGGAACCCCATGAATCAGGCTTCGGTAATGCAATACGGGCAAATCAAACCCATTGCCATTCCAGCTCACCAAACGTGGTGTATAGCGCTCTATAGTTTTGAAAAAACCATTAATAAGCGTAGCCTCATCATCATCTGGCTTTCCTAATGTTTTAACCCTGAACCCGCTATCATCGCGAAAAACACAACCGATCACGGCAATTTTTTGCAAATGCAAGGGGAAAAAATCAGAGCCGGTTTGCGCTATCCTGATGTCCGTGGCACGCTCGATCACTTCAGCATCAGGCATATCCTGATCCCAGCCATTCAAGCTGCGGAGCCCTTTTGCATCAGGTATGGTTTCAAGGTCAAAAACAAGGGTTGGGAGCATAAACAAACTTTATTTTGGCAAATAAGACAAGGGATTGACGGGCTGGCCATTGCGGCGAATTTCAAAATGCAATCGCGGAGAAGTGGTATCAGACTGCCCTACCTCGGCAATTTTATCTCCTTTGCTGACCCGTTGCTTGTCTTTAACCAGCAACTTGCTGTTATGTGCATAAGCAGTAATAAAGCCATTGCCGTGTGAAATCAGGATAAGATTACCCAAACCACGCAAGCCATTACCTACATAAGAAACGGTTCCTGAAGCGGCCGCATAGACCGGGTCCCCCACATTGCCTGCAATATCTATACCACGGGTTGCACTGGAATACCCTGAAATGATATTACCCTTGAGTGGCCATGCCCAAGAAACCAGGCTAGCATCACTGGCCTTGGGTGCAGAGGTTGACACACTTGCGGCAGCGGGTGCCTTGGCAGCACTGCTGGCCATACCCGATGATGAAATGCGTAAACGTTGCCCCACCTCGAGCTGGGACGGATCGGAAATATTATTCAATGACTTCAACTGGGCAACACTGACGTTATGCCTGCGGGAAATACTGTAAAGCGTATCGCCCCTTTGCACAACATATTGTCCTGCTGACGCAGTGCCACCACCCAAGGTGGACACTGGCGCTTTTCCAGTACCCCCACAACCCGCAAGTACTGCAGCCATGAATACTGTACCAAATAACAATGACTTTCTTCTGAACGAATGCATATTCATAATATCCAGTTTGCCCATTTAAATATTAAGGCAAAAATTCTCCATCTAAGATTGTGTACCTGACCGTAACGGAACGAAGCGTACCGCCTCAAGTTCGGAACGGCTCCAACTTTCTTCACCGGTTCTTTCTATAAGAACCAGTCTTTGATTACTGGTGCCTTCAGGGGCAACTAACCTGCCACCCACACTAAGCTGATATAACAAAACGCCTGGAATCTCCATGCCGGCCGCTGCAATAACAATGGCATCAAAGGGCGCATAAGCCGGTAGCCCAAGCATACCATCTCCGAATGTCAGGCTAACCTTTGAAACCAGGCGCAAATCCCTTAAATGCTCACGCGCCATGTCATGAAGACCTTTTATCCGTTCTATGCTGTAAACAACAGGAAACAAGTGGGCCATAACCGCTGCCTGATAACCACAGCCAGTACCAATTTCCAGCACTCTTTGCGGACTTCTATCTTCACACACAATAGACAACATCCTGGAAATAATCCAGGGCTGGGAAATGGTTTGGGAAAAACCAATAGGCAAAGCAGCATCTTCATAGGCCCTGCTGGCCAAACCCTGATCAACAAATATATGCCGCGGCACCGCCTGCATGGCCGCCAATACCCGGGCTTCAGTGATACCTTTTTGCTTCAGGCGTGCAACCATCTGGTGTCGCAAACGATCTGAGTTCAATCCGAGATTCATAGGATCTCCCGTGCCACCGGCCATACCTGGCTTACCCTGAACGGAAATACTGCTTTGTCCGTAAGAAAAAGACTGGGCACCAGACAAAATCCGTGTATTGCTATTGGTTGGGGTTATTGTAATTTTATTTACCGCAGATGGACTAAATACGGTGTTTTTTTTAACATCCCTAACATTTCTATTGCCATAAACCACAAGATCATCTATGGGTTTACGCATAAACCCTCCAGCCACTCATGGGTAATACCCAATTCGTCATAATGAGTCAAATCAAGCCGCAAAGGGGTCACTGATATATGCCCCTGATTGATAATGCCAAAATCGGTGTCACTGCCCGCATCTGCCACTTCACCGGTAGGACCAATCCAGTAAATGGTTTCGCCATTGGGATTGGTTGCTTCAATAACCGGTTGAGACGGATGACGCCGACCCAAGCGGGCAACCCGGATATTTTCGGGTTCATGCTTTGGCAAGGGTGGAATGTTTACGCTTAACAAACAGGGAGCCTGACGAGGCTGTTCCAGCTGGTGCTTGACAATATAAGCGGCTATGTCAACGGCCGCTTCAATATGCGGCCAATTACGCTCTGTCAGAGAAAAAGCGATGGAAGGTATACCAAACAGATAGCCTTCTGTGGCTGCGGCAACGGTTCCGGAGTACAAGGTATCTTCGCCAAGATTGGCACCATTATTGATACCGGAAACCACCAGATCGGGTTTCTGCTTGAGGATACCCGTTAAAGCGATATGCACACAATCTGAAGGCGTACCATTAACATAATAATAGCCATTGGCTGCCTGCCGTACGGTTAACGGACGCGTCAAGGTAAGGGAATTGGATGCACCGCTATGATTGGTTTCTGGTGCAATGACAATGACTTCCGCGAACGATCGTAGCGCCTCTGCCAGTAATTCAACGCCTTTTGCGTTATATCCATCATCGTTAGAGACTAAAATTCGCTTCATATGATCCAAACTTGAAAAATAACCCGAGAAATAATGGGTTGGAAAACCTCAACCCAAGCATAAAAGTTGACTTACCCATTGTTTTTATAATCAGCTAATTGCATTTTAAAACAATATAACCTGAATGAACTTGTTTGAATTACATCTTGCAGATATTATCCAAAAATATCCCATATCGACTTAAAAACAAAAACTTTCCTGTTTATAATCTGCTCTTGATTAAAAGAAGGAACCCCGATGAACAGCATACTGGCAAGTATTATCGCCATTATTTTAGCGTACCTGGCAGGATCAGTCCCTTTCGCCATTATTACCAGCAAATTATTTGGCTTAAAAGACCCTAGAACATTTGGCTCTGGCAACCCGGGTGCCACCAATGTTCTCAGGAGTGGCAACAAAGCTGCCGCCGCCCTTACCCTGCTAGGAGATGCCTTCAAGGGTTGGCTCGCGGTATACCTTGCCATCAAGTTCGCGCCAGAGCTTAAACTTACCGTAACAGGTATTGCACTGGTTGCCCTGGCGGTATTTCTTGGCCATTTGTATTCCGTCTTCCTGAAATTCAAAGGTGGAAAAGGTGTGGCTACCGCCATTGGCATTTTGCTTGCCATCCAACCCTGGCTAGCCATGGCCACTGTGGCAACCTGGATTATTATTGCCGTTTTTTTCAGGTACTCTTCGCTGGCAGCCATTATTGCCGCCATTTTTGCACCCTTTTACTATTATGCCGGTGACCAGATTGCCTGGCACTTGTTAACCGAGATATTTTGGGTCATTTGCCTTATTTCTCTTATGCTTATTTACAAGCACAAGAAAAACATTGCCAACCTGCTGGCAGGCACAGAAACAAGATTAGGTCAAAAAAACAAGCACTAAGCCTCTGACAGTTCCCAGCGGGGCTTTACCTTGAAAGCATAGGCTCCGCTGTTTAAATCAACCAGCCCCGCCTTAACCCGCTCTGCAGCGGCATGCGCAATCATGGCACCATTGTCGGTACAGAGCGCAAGGGGCGGAAAAAACACCTGCCCCCCCTGTTTTGCCATTTCGCTACGCAAATAACTGCGCAATTGACTGTTAGCTCCAACGCCACCCGCCACCACTAACCTTTTAAGTTTAGTTTGTTTCATGGCCTTGATCACCTTATAACCCAGCACATCAACAATCGCCTGTTGCGCTGAAGCCGCCAGGTTTGCCCTGTCCTGTTCACCTAAAGGCCCACCCTGCTCTATCTTGCGCAGCGTCGTCAACACCGCTGTTTTCAGGCCGCTGAAGCTAAAATTAAGATCTGCGCTATGCATCATGGGGCGCGGTAAGGCATAGGCGGCAGGATCACCCTTTTCGGCCAACCGGGAAAGTGCGGGTCCACCGGGATAAGGCAAGCCCATGAGTTTGGCCGACTTATCAAAGGCTTCACCCGCTGCATCATCAAGGGTTTCACCCAGCAACTCGTACTGCCCAACCCCATTCACCCGCATAATTTGCGTATGCCCGCCGGAAACCAGCAAAGCCACGAAAGGAAACCCGGGAACCTCATCTGCCAACATGGGAGAAAGCAGATGCCCCTCAAGGTGATGGATGGGAATGGCAGGCAAGTTATGCGTCCAGGCAAATGCCTGCGCCACTGATGCGCCAACCAGCAAGGCACCGGCAAGACCAGGCCCGGCCGTATAGGCAACCGCATGGATATCCTTGATGGTTAAACCGGATTGTTCAAGAACCTCGCGGGTTAATGGCAAGACGCGACGGATATGGTCACGTGAGGCCAGTTCTGGAACCACACCACCGTAAGCCTGGTGCATGGCAATCTGACTATGCAGGGCATGCGCCAGCAAACCCTTTTCAGTATTGACAATTGCAACACCTGTTTCATCACAGGAACTTTCAAAACCAATAATATTCATTATTTCAAATTAAAAACAGCAGTTTTATGCCAAATGGAACGTTGGCGGCAACTTTTCTTGCCACACCAGATAAAGCCATTGGCAAAGTTATTATGTTGCTTATTAAAGACGCAATCGTGTAAATACCCAAACCATGCGACTTTTTATTTATAAAGCATACGCCGTGTACGTTAAAGTACGTATTTTACACGTTGTTCTTCATTAAATAGGAGTAATGCCCATGCTTGAATCACTGTTTAAGCTACGGGAACATGCCACCGATGCCCGAACCGAGGTACTGGCCGGTGTGACCACCTTCCTGACCATGGCCTATATTATCTTTGTCAACCCGGAAATCCTGGGGACCACCGGCATGGACAAAGGTGCCGTATTTGTGGCCACTTGTCTGGCGGCGGCCCTGGGTTGCTTTATCATGGCATTTTTGGCCAACTGGCCCATAGGCATGGCGCCGGGCATGGGATTGAATGCTTTCTTTGCATTCGGGGTAGTGGGTGCCTTGGGATATACATGGCAACAGGCCCTTGGGGCAGTCTTTGTCTCAGGTGTTATTTTCCTGGTTCTTTCCGCTTCCGGCTTGCGAAAATGGCTGATTGAAGGCATCCCCAAGTCCCTTAGGGCGGCCATTGTTGCCGGTATCGGCCTGTTTCTGGCCTTGATCGCCCTTAAATCGGCCGGTATTGTGGTGGCAAATGATGCCACGTTGGTTGCCCAAGGCGATTTAAGCTCGCCCACGGTCCTGCTGGCTATTCTGGGCTTTTTTATTATTGCCGTTCTGGATGCCTTGAAAATAAAGGGGGCCATCCTGCTCGGCATTCTGGCCATTACCGTTTTATCGGCCATCCTGGGTTATAGCCCTCCCATCTCAAACCTTGTTTCAATGCCGCCAAGCGTTGCCCCTACTTTCCTTCAGCTTGATATTGCCGGCGTGCTTAACCATGGCTTCCTGAATGTGATTCTGGTATTTGTACTGGTAGAGGTTTTTGATGCCACTGGCACCCTGATTGGCGTGGCAAAAAGGGCCAACCTGCTTCCTGAAGGCAAGCCCAATAAACTGGGCCGCGCCCTGTTTGCCGATAGTAGCGCCATTTTAGCCGGTTCTTTAATTGGCACCAGCAGCACCACCGCCTTTGTGGAAAGCGCCGCCGGTGTACAGGCAGGCGGCCGTACCGGCTTGACCGCCCTGGTTATTGGTATTTTATTCCTGCTATGCCTTTTCTTTGCACCACTGGCCAGCGTTGTGCCTGCTTATGCTACTGCCCCAGCCCTGCTTTATGTGGCAGGATTAATGGTCAGGGACTTGACCGAAGTGGAATGGTCCGATGTGACTGAAGCGGTTCCAGCCTCCCTGACTGCCATCATTATGCCCTTTACGTATTCAATTGCCGAAGGTATTGCATTTGGGTTTATTAGCTACGTGGTCATGAAAATCGGTACCGGCAGAATGAAAGAACTGCATATTGCCAGCGTTATTGTTGCCGTGCTGTTTATTATCCGGTTTATTCTGGAATAAGCCGGCGCCCTAACAAACGTTAACGTCCATTCTGGCAAACGATATATTTTTCCCATGGCAAAACAAAGCCGGTATTGCATGCAAGCAGTACCGGCTTAATAATTTAGCTATGGGAGCGATAAAATAATTCAACTTTAACTTGGCGCCATTGGCCCATATTTACAGTTACTATATAACCCTTAATTAAGGAACATTCATCATGGCCATTAAAGAATTAACCCAGGCAACCTTTGAGGGTGCCATCAAAGATAACGACATTTTGATTATTGATTTCTGGGCACCCTGGTGCGGCCCGTGCCGTCAATTCGCCCCGGTTTTTGAAAAAGCCGCTGAAAAATTCACAAATATTGAATTTGCCAAAATCAATACTGAAGAAGAACAGGAACTGGCTGGTGCCCTAAGAATCCGCTCTATTCCAACCCTGATGGTTTTTCGTGAAAAAGTCCTGATGTTTTCCCAGGCAGGTGCCCTGTCTCCCAATCAACTGGATGAATTACTGACCAAGATCCAGGAAATTGACATGGAAAAAGTGCACCAGGAAATTGCCACTGCACAGGCAAAATCTGACGAACAGAACCAGGCCTGATCCTGCCTTATTATTGCCACCTGGTGTGGCAATAATAAGGCGCGGGGTATCCCGCAGTAGCGGCAGTTATTACTTTACGACCGCCCTATTTCATCAGGAAAATACCACTGCCCCTTGCCCTTGGTCAGGTTAATAAAAACCTGTTCAAGGGGTTCAATCTGCGCCAGGGGAATTTCAAGGGTCATGGTAATACCCGTATTGGTATAAATTTCATCAACAATCTTTGCGTCAGTCTGGGCAATGCGTGACTTGACCAGCGCCATTTCCGAGAACAGGCAAGAACAAATCACGGTTTTTGTTTCTATAATTTCAAGCTGAGGGGCCTCTCGCAGGCATTTGGCCGCACACCCCCCATAAGCCCGCACCAAACCACCCGTACCCAGCTTGATACCACCAAAATAACGAATAACCAAGACAGCGACATTTGTCAGGTCTTGCCCTTCTATGGCCTGCAAAATAGGTCGTCCGGCTGTCCCGCCCGGTTCTCCATCATCATTAAAACGATAACTCTGTCCTACCTTGAAGGCCCAGCAATTGTGAGTTGCTTCGGGCTCATGAAGCCGGGCGAAGAAATCAAGCGCTTCCTCTGAAGAAGATACCGGCATTGCATGCGCAATAAAACGGCTTTTTTTAATATCTTCTTCAAACGAGAATGGCGCAGACAGTGTCTTCATTAACCCTCAATGCCGCGTGAAGACAGATAATCTTCGTAACCACCCTGGTAATCAACAATTTCGCCATTAGGCATAATTTCAATGATACGGTCAGCCAGGCCTGAAACGAATTCACGGTCATGCGAAACAAAAATCAGCGTGCCAGCGTATTTTTCAAGGGCAAACTGTAACGATTCGATGGATTCCATATCCAGGTGGTTGGTGGGTTCATCTAACAGCAACACATTATGCCGCCCAAGCATAAGACGGCCGAATGTCATGCGGTTTTTCTCACCACCCGACAAAACCTTGACCTGCTTGACAATATCATCGGCAGAAAACAACAAGCGTCCCAACACCGAGCGAATAGCTTGGTCTTCATCACCTGGCTTGCGGTAATGTCCCATCCAGTCAAACACATTAATATCTGCCTGAAAATAATCGGAAACATCCTGGGCCATATAACCGATATCGGCATTTTCAGACCATTTGACCGTTCCGCTGTCTGGTTTCAGGTCACCGGCAAACAATCTTAACATCGTTGTTTTACCTACGCCATTGGCACCAATAATGGCAATTTTCTGACCTGCTTCTATCATGGCAGAAAAATTCTTAATAACCGGCGCATCAAAAGCCTTGCTAACTTTCTCTACGGTTACCGCCAGGCGATGCAGGACTTTTTCCTGTTCAAACCGGATATAAGGGTTCTGCCGTGAAGACGGCTTGACTTCAACGGTTTCAGACTTGATGCGGTCAATTTGCTTCAGGCGTGAAGTGGCCTGGCGTGACTTGGATTTATTAGCGGCAAAACGACGCACAAAATCTTGTAGTTCTATGACACGCTCTTTGGCCTTCGCATTATCAGAGGTCAGCCTTTCACGTGCCTGGGTGGAAGCCAGCATGTAATCGTCATAATTACCCGGATAAATACGGATTTCACGATAATCCAGGTCAGCCATATGGGTACAGACTTGATTCAGAAAGTGACGATCGTGACTGATGATGATCATGGTACTTTGATAGCTGTTAAGCACCCCTTCGAGCCAGCGAATGGTATTTATATCCAGGTTGTTGGTGGGCTCATCAAGCAGCAGGACATCGGGGTTGGAAAACAGGGCTTGCGCCAACAGGATACGCAGCTTCCAGCCCGGTGCAATTTCGTTCATGGGTAAGTTATGTTGTTCAACCGGTATTTCCAGTCCCAGCAACAATTCACCGGCACGGGCTTCGGCAGTATAGCCATCGTATTCGGCAAATTTGGCTTCCAGCTCGGCTGCACGCATGTAATCGTCATCAGTCGCTTCAAGATTGGCGTAAATGGCATCACGCTGACTCATGGCCTCCCACATTTCAGCGTGGCCCATCATTACCACATCCAGCACACGAATGTCTTCATAGGCAAACTGGTCCTGACGCAACTTACCCAATCGCACACCGGGATCCAGTGAAACATTGCCTGAGCTTGCCTCAAGGTCACCACCAATAATTTTCATGAAAGTGGATTTACCAGAACCATTGGCACCAATCAGGCCATAACGGTTGCCTCCACCGAATTTAACACTGACATTTTCAAACAGGGGTTTGGGTCCGAACTGGATGGTAAGATTTGCTGTAGAGATCACGATAATTTTTAATGAAAAAGTTGCTTGCAAAGAAAAATGCCTTTTCCTGCGGGAAAAGACATTTCAAGATTGAATATAGACGTAATTTTAACAAAATAAGGCCTTAATTATTGAATTTAAGGCTTTTTTTCAATAATTGATGATTATTTTTTCTTCTTTTTCTTGGTTTTTCCCTTGCTTGCCAACGTAGGCTCATCATGTATATGCAAGTGCAGGCCTTCATGAATATGGCTATGTTCGCTACTGTCTTGCGTGGATGCCTCAGACTCATGCGTGTGCTCATGCTCATCAAGCACCAAATAAGCCATCCCGTCTTCAGTGGCAACCCCCACCTTTTCCCCAATGGGTAAGGTGACCCTAACCTCTCCGTGACCATAAGGCAGACCATATACAACCGGCACATTCACCTGATCTTTGAGCCACTTGATAACATGGGGCATATCATAGCCGTTATCAGTTTCGGTCAGTTTGTAATCGGTAATATGCCCCAGCACAATGGCTTTCTGCTTTTGCAAAATGCCGGCATGCAACAAATGGGTAAGCATACGTTCAACCCGGTAAGGATGTTCGCCGACATCTTCAAAAAACAGAATACCGTTTTTGATCTTGGGAAAATAAGGCGTGCCAACAAGTGATGCAATCATCGCCAAATTACCGCCCCAAAGCGTGCCTCTGGCATCAACAGGATCTGATTCGGGTGACTCAAAACTTAAAATTTCCAGCTCACCGCGCATGCTTTCCACAAAAATCTCGGCCGTCAAATCGTCTATTTTCTTGTTGCCGAAGTCGGATACGGCGGCAGGACCGGTATAACTGCTTAAACCGGTTTTTGCCAGCAAGGCCAAATTGAAAGCGGTGAAGTCACTGTAACCAATGTATTTCTTGGGATTATTTCCAAGCAATTTCCAGTCTATCTGGTGCAGGATCCGACTAATACCATATCCGCCGCGGGTTGCCATCACTACCGGGCTGCTATCTTTAGCCGCACGGGAAAACGCCTGTGCTCTTTGCTTGTCGGTACCGGCAAAACGCAAATCCCTGGCATCAGCCGCTTTGTCTATGGCCACCCGAAAGCCCATTTTAGTCAGCCGTTTCTCGGCCAGTGTCAGTTTGGCCGGATCCTGCAAGGCACCTGATGGTGAAAGCAGGTATAAACCAATTGGGTCTTCGTAGACAGAAATGGGCACGGGTACGTCATCGGCCTCATCCAATAAAATCTGGACATCGTTTAAACGTTCGATTTCTTCCTGGGTTTTATCTTTCTTGTTGTGATGCTCTGCGCTTGCGTTCATGATCTTGATCCTTTTCTGCGTTCCCTGAAAAAGCGTCGCAGCTTTTCTGCGCATGCCTGTTCCAAGACACCCGATGTTATTTTTGTGTGATGATTGATTTTTTTGTTGGCCTGAATGCACAAAACACTGCCACAGGCACCTGTTTTTGGATCGGAAGCACCATAAACCACATGGGCGATCCTGGCATGCGTTAATGCACCAATACACATAACGCAAGGCTCAAGTGTTACATAGACTGTCAGGTCGGGCAAACGATAATTACACTCATGAGCCGCAGCCTGACGCAAAGCAACAATTTCTGCATGCGCAGTTGGATCGGAATCAGTAATGGTGCGATTATAGCCCTTGCCAATAATATCTCCTTCACTGTTAACCACTACCGCGCCAACCGGCACTTCTGCGCAATCATACGCCAGTTGCGCCTGTTGTAAAGCCATTTGCATGAACATTTCATGCTTGTCTGCCAGTGACACCTGGAGTTACTCCCACTCTATTATTAATAGAAGCATAGATTCTATACTTTTCAAAAACTTATAAAATAAAATCAAAATACTGAAAAATCATGAAAAACACCATGCTTACCAATTTTTTTATGGAGAGAGATAGCACTAAGCGTACTCAAATTCGCAACCGCCGATTAATTAATCGCTTGCAATCTGTTATTGTTGCATACGCCAATAAAGATGGCAATATAGAGAGAAGAGTGGCGCTGAATTTTTTAAAGGTTAGCTGGGATGTTGTGGGTCGTAACGAAGTATCTTGTGACAGCCGGATTGGTCGTGCTGATTTCCGAAATAGCCAAGCGTAGTGATCGTCTGGGCAGTCTGGTGGCATCCCTACCCCTGGTGACGTTGCTAACCCTGTTCTGGCTGTACTTCGAAAAACAAAGTGCCGAAAAAATCGCCAACCATGCCTATTACACGTTCTGGTATGTCATACCAACCTTACCCATGTTTATTGTGTTCCCCTGGTTTTTGGGCAAGTTTGGTTTCTGGGGAGCAGTCGCTGCCTCGGTGCTGTTGACTATCGCTTGTTTTGCCGTATTTTCCCGCGTACTGCTACTCTTTGGTATTGACCTGTTGGGTTAAACGCATAAATAACTCCGCAACAAAGTCCGCTAGGCCAAAAGTTCTTTACGTACTATTTCTGCACCTGCACTCAAGGCATGCAACTTACCTCTTGCTACTTGACGGGACAAGGGTGCCATTCCACAATTAGTACAAGGATAAAGCTTATCGGCATCGACAAACTGAAGTGCTTTTCGCAGGGTATTGGCCACTTCCTCTGGCGTTTCAATGGTATTAGTTGCCACATCAATAGCCCCTACCATCACTTTCTTGCCTCGAATGAGCTCGATAAGATCCATGGGAACATGAGAATTCTGACATTCCAGCGAGATGATATCTATCCTGGATTTTTGCAGCTTTGGAAAAAACTCTTCATATTGGCGCCACTCTGACCCTAGCGTCTTTTTCCAATCCGTATTGGCTTTAATGCCGTAACCATAGCAAATATGCACGGCCGTTTCACATTTAAGTCCTTCAATGGCCCTTTCAAGGGTGGCAATACCCCAATCATTCACATCATCAAAGAAAACATTAAAGGCAGGCTCATCAAATTGAATGATGTCTACCCCAGCCGCTTCCAACTCTTTGGCTTCCTGATTAAGGATTTTGGCAAATTCCCAGGCCAGTTTTTCACGGCTTTTATAATGGCTGTCATAAAGCGTATCAATCATGGTCATGGGACCCGGCAACGCCCACTTAATAGGCTGCCTGGTGTGCTGACGTAAAAATTTGGCATCTTCAACAAAAACGGGCTTTGTGCGGGCCACAGCACCCACCACCGTTGGCACACTCGCATCGTAGCGATCACGGATTCTCACGGTCTCCCGTTTCTCAAAGTCAACACCGCTAAGGTGTTCAATAAACGTGGTCACAAAATGCTGACGGGTTTGCTCGCCATCACTAATAATATCAATACCTGCTGTTTCCTGTTCTTGCAATGACAAACGTAAAGCATCTTGTTTGCCCTCAATTAATTGCTCACCTTGTAATTGCCAGGGAGACCAAAGTGTCTCGGGTTGTGCAAGCCAGGAAGGTTTAGGCAAGCTGCCAGCCGTTGAAGTGGGTAATAATTTTTTCATAATAAATAGTTTTTTTTGATTAATTAAAGGGCGTAGTTAGCAGCCCATTGATTTAGAATGGTTTGGTATGGTTTCATAAAATATTCTTCAGTCAGCCTGCCCTGCTCAATAGCCAGTTGGCTACGTTCTTCCCGGTCGTAGACAATTTGGGTTAATGAGTGATCCTGGTTCGTTAAGCGTGGTTGATAGCATTTGCCTGCCGCAGAATTGGCATTATAAATTTCAGGCCGGTAAATTTTCTGGAACGTTTCCATCGTGCTAATAGTGCTTATAAGCTCAAGATTCGTATAGTCATTAAGCAAATCACCACGAAAATAAAATGCCAACGGCGCAACACTGTTTTCAGGCATAAAGTAACGAGCCCGCAGCCCCATTTTTTCAAAATATTGATCAGTTGGAGAAGACTCGTTCTGACGGTACTCAACCCCCAATACAGGATGCCGGTTTTCAGTCCTGTGATAGGTCTTGCTGCTTGCAACGCTTAAGCATATAACGGGTGATTTATTAAAATTTTCTTTGTAAACATTTGAATTTACAAAACATTTAAACAATTTTCCGTGCAACTCACCAAAACCGTCTGGGAGCGTAAATTCATTTTTATGCTTATTGTGTTCTGGGAGCAATACACTAAAATCATAATCCCGCACGTAAGAGGAAAAGTTATTCCCTACCATGCCTTCTATGCGCTGATTATCTTTTTGGTCAACAATATTGGTTTTCAATATTTCTATCACTGGAAAGGGAACGCCCTTACCTTCAATATCAACATCCACTGAAATAATCTCAAGCTCAACCGAATAACGATTGCCTTCAGGATTATCCCAATCCGCCAACTCATTGAAGCGGTTATTAATCATCCTTAAGGTATTGCGCAAATTCTGTTGCCGACTGCTGCCTCTGGCTAAATTGGCAAAGTTGGTGGTGATGCGTGTATTTTCTGCTGGATGATAGTTTTCATCAAAACAAATACGCTTAATACTAAATGCAAATTCTTTACTCATTGTGATCAGTCACTCTCATTTCAACAACTTGCATTGTAAGAAAGCATTTACATGAAGTAAAATGGTCTTATTTCATTAATCCATGAATATTAATCATAAATTATGCTGGAACGTATCCATTTGTCCATTGTGCAGCAAGTTGAAAAACAAGGCTCCATGACCGCAGCCGCAGATATGCTGCATGTTACCCAATCGGCCCTTAGCCACAGCATGAAAAAGCTGGAGCAACAGTTGGGCACCGATATCTGGCGACGTGAAGGCCGCAGCCTGCAACTTACCCAGGCAGGGCAGTATTTGTTAGCTGTCGCCAATCGCGTGCTGCCGCAACTGGATCTGGCTGAAGAACGGTTGCGCCAGTTCGCGCAAGGAGAATGCGGCTCACTGCGCATTGGCATGGAATGTCATCCCTGCTATCAGTGGCTGCTGAAAATCGTCTCGCCCTATTTAAATGCCTGGCCCGATGTCGATGTGGATGTGAAGCAGAAATTTCAGTTTGGTGGCCTGGGGGCACTTTTGGGTTATGAGATTGATTTGCTCGTTACCCCCGACCCGCTCTACAAACCCGGTCTGAAATTTGAGCCCGTGTTTGACTACGAACAGGTATTGGTGGTTGCCAAAAACCATGCGCTTGCCAATGCAGCCTATGCCAAACCATCGCACATTGCCAAGGAAGTATTAATCAGCTATCCGGTAGACGTGGAACGCCTGGACATTTATAACCAGTTTCTGTTACCCGCGGGCATTGCGCCCAAGCGCCACAAAACCATTGAAACCACGGATATTATGTTGCAGATGGTGGCCAGCGGTCGCGGGGTAGCCGCCTTGCCGCGCTGGCTGGTTGAAGAGTACGCAGACAAGCTGCCCATCACACCAGTAAGATTGGGGCCCGATGGCATTGCCAAGCAGATTTTCCTGGGCTTGCGAGAAACCGATACCGCGATTGATTACATACAAGCCTTTCTAACGCTGGCCCGGGGCCCCTTTATTAAATCACAGGCCAGCTATGTTGCGCCGATCTAGCGGATCAGGCTTTCGTAGACAGTAGCGTGTTCGAGCACCTTGCCGGCTTCGTCCATGACGCGCATGGCATCGGCCGATACTTCATCAATCACCACGACTTCGCCGTCAACCAGTCCGATTTCAATTTTCATGTCGACCAGGGTAAGACCCTTGTCGCGCAGGTCGGCCTCAACAATGCGGCACACGCGGCGGGTGAGTTCCTTGGCATGCTCAAGGTGAGCCGGGCTGACGAGGCCCAAGGCAACAAGGGTATCATCGTTAATCAGTGGATCACCGCGCTCATCGTCTTTGACCGTGATCTCAACCAGGTAGTCCAACTTGCCGTCTACATCTGGAATGTACTGCTGGTAACGGCGCAGAAAACTGCCCCAAGGCCGGGTACGGCAAACGAACTCAAGACCACCTGTACCGCTGATGCTCTTGCCCAATGGCTCGGCGCGACGAACCTCCATGGTGCCTTTCTCAAGGTCGGCTTGCACGAAATGGGTGGGGATGCTGGCCGCGTGAAGCCGCTTGAAGAAATAATCGGTCATGGCCAGGGATTTGCGGCCCTTGCCCTCGACTTGACCAATAACGGTATTGGCGCCCGGGTCGATAACGCCGTTCTCGCCCGTAACATCATCTTTGAAAACAAGCAGGATGTTGCCGTTTGACAGGGTGTACAAGTCTTTGGTCTTGCCGGAATAAATTTTTTCGCTGGTATTCATGTGTTTACTCGTTGGTAATTTCAATATCTTTTTTTGGCAGAGAGGCAGAACGCCCACTAAGCGCACTGCCGCCCCCGCCACTTATTCCCACTCAATCGTAGCTGGTGGTTTGCTGGACACATCATAAACCACGCGGTTAATACCACGCACTTCGTTAATGATTCGTCCCGAAACCTTGGCCAGCAACGGATATGGCAAAGGTGCCCAATCGGCCGTCATGAAGTCTGAGGTTTGAACGGCACGCAAGGCCACCACGTATTCATAAGTACGGCCATCGCCCATGACACCCACTGATTTGACGGGCAGGAAGACCGCAAATGCCTGCGATGTAAGGTCATACCAACTACGTCCGGTTTCAGGATCAATCATGTTCCGCAATTCTTCAATGAAGATAGCATCTGCGCGACGCAGTAAATCGGCATATTCTTTCTTGACCGCACCCAGGATACGAACACCCAAGCCCGGGCCAGGGAACGGATGGCGATAAACCATATGATGTGGCAAGCCCAGGGCGATGCCCAGTTCACGCACTTCGTCTTTAAACAGTTCACGCAAAGGTTCAAGCAATTGCAGATTCAGGGTTTCGGGCAAGCCCCCCACGTTATGGTGCGACTTGATAGCAACCGCCTTACCGGTTTTTGAGGCGGCAGATTCAATCACGTCAGGATAAATCGTGCCCTGTGCCAGCCATTTGGCATCTTTGCGTTTACCGGCTTCATCCTGGAAGACTTCAACAAACTCACGGCCAATAATTTTACGTTTGGCTTCAGGATCGGTAACGCCCTCCAATTCACCCATGAATTTCGCTTCAGCATTAACATGAACAATATTAACGCCCAGGTTTTCATGAAGGATTTCCATGACCTGTTTACCTTCATTCAGGCGCAGCAAACCGTGATCCACAAACACGCAGGTTAATTTATCGCCAATTGCCTTATGGATAAGCGCAGCCGCAACAGAAGAGTCAACCCCGCCTGACAAGCCCAGGATGACTTCATCTTCACCTACTTGCTCACGGATACGGGCAACCGCTTCGGTAACGTAATCGGGCATATTCCAATCGCCCTCACAACCGCAGATATCCACTACAAAACGGCTTAACAATGCCTGACCCTTAACCGTATGGGTGACTTCGGGGTGAAACTGGACGCCATAGAAATGACGTTTTTCATCTGCAATACCGGCAATAGGACATGATGGGGTTGATGCCATCAGTTTGAAGCCCTCGGGCAATTCGGTAACCTTGTCGCCATGGCTCATCCAGACTTTCAGCATGCCATGGCCTTCGGGGGTTTCAAAGTCTTGAATACCTTTAAGCAAGGCGGTATGACCGTGTGCACGAACCTCGGCATAGCCGAATTCGCGATGGTCTGACCAGCTCACCTTACCACCGAGCTGCATGGCCATAGCCTGCATGCCATAACAAATACCCAGAACAGGCACACCCAGTTCAAAAACCAGTGCGGGCACTTTCAATGAGCTTTCATCGTACGCAGAAGAGTGGCTACCAGAAAGAATAATACCTTTAAGACCCTGTGAATGCTGTTCTTTAAGGAATGCTTCAGATACATCACCAGGATGAATTTCACAGTAAACACCCGCTTCACGAACGCGGCGCGCAATAAGCTGCGTTACCTGGGAACCATAATCAAGAATTAAAATACGTTGATGCATATAAAGACCATTAAATGTAGCAATTTGTGCCAAAAGCACAGACAGGATAAAGCCTAAATTATAATGTATAGTCTAGTATCGAATGAATGTATTTTGCCCTGCAAACACATTTAGATCCGCCCTTCCACACGTCTTTTTCAAAAAAACAAATAAATACCCATATTAGGAGACAACATGACAGAATACACCCCGACAACCTTTGTACTGATACATGGTGCCTGGCATGGCGGCTGGGTTTGGCAAACACTGGCAGAGCACTTGCGCCAGCAAGGCCACCGGGTATACACGCCAACCCTTACCGGACTGGGCGAAAGATCCCATTTACTCAATGAAAGCATTACGCTTGAAACCTTTATTACCGATATCGTCAACCTGTTTAAATGGGAAAACCTTAACGATGTAGTATTGCTGGGACACAGCTTTGGCGGTCTGGTCGTTAGCGGGGTGGCGGACAGGATCCCTGAAAGCATCAGGCAATTGATTTTCCTGGATGGCTTCCTGGTTGAAAATGGTCAATCCCCTTTTGATACCTTACCGGTCAAAGCGGTTGAAAAGCTGAAAAACATCGCGACAACCCAATGCAACGGCCTGGCCCTGCCCTCACCAAGGCCGGTATTGCTGGGCTACCCCGATGACGAAAAGACGACAGAAACGATTTCTGACCTGCTTACCCCCCACCCGATTGGCACCTACGCAAGCAAGCTGGAACTGCATCATCCGCTGGGCAATTATCTGCCCGTCACCTATTACAAATGCACCAACCCAGCCTATGACCCGGTTGCCCCGTCACATGTACTGGCCAAAAAGCAGCAGGGCTGGAGCATCGTGAAATTACCCACCTCTCACGCCGCCCCCTTTACCCATCCACACTTGCTGGCTGATTTACTGCTTTCATTTTAAACACGACCCGAACCCCTTGGAACCCATTATTTGGACACGGATTGTTCGCCCGTAGAAATGCGTATTTACCGGTCAAAGCCAATAAAAAAACCCTTCCGAAAAAATTTGCGGAAGGGTTTTTTATACCTTAACTGCCAGGCAGAGATTAAGCAGAATTAATCAGCGCGGTAGTTAGGTGCTTCTTTGGTAATTTGCACATCATGAACGTGAGACTCGCGAACACCTGCAGAGGTGATTTCAACGAACTCGGGCTTAGTGCGCATATCATCAATACTGGCACAACCACAATATCCCATGGAGGCACGAATGCCACCGACCAACTGGTAAATAATGGCCAGCACGCTACCTTTGTAAGGGACACGGCCTTCAATGCCTTCGGGAACCAGTTTATCGGTATTGTTGGATGCTTCCTGGAAGTACCGGTCTGCCGAGCCTTTTTCCATGGCGGCCAAACTGCCCATACCACGATAAGACTTGTACGAACGACCCTGAAACAGAACCACTTCGCCGGGTGCTTCTTCTGTGCCGGCAAACATACCACCCATCATGCAGGCGTAGGCGCCAGCAACCAGGGCTTTGGAAACATCGCCGGAATAACGGATACCACCATCGGCGATCAGAGGGACACCAGTCCCGTCAAGCGCCTTGGCAACGTCTGAAATCGCAGTGATTTGTGGAACACCAACACCAGCCACAATACGGGTTGTACAAATTGAACCAGGACCAATACCCACTTTTACGCCATCGGCACCGGCCTCAACCAACGCTTTGGCAGCAGCTGCCGTAGCAATATTGCCACCAATGACATCGATCTTGGGATAGTTTTGCTTGACCCAACGAACGCGATCCAGGACACCTTGCGAGTGACCATGGGCGGTATCAACAATAATGACATCAACGCCAGCGGCAGCCAGTTTAGCCACACGCTCTTCGGTGCCCTCACCAACACCCACGGCAGCGCCAACACGCAACTGACCGAAAGCGTCTTTGCAGGCAAAGGGATGTTCAGTGTTTTTAACGATATCTTTAACGGTAGCCAAACCACTCAATTCAAAATTATCATTCACAATCAACACACGTTCCAAACGGTGTTTATGCATCAGGGTTTGGGCTTCATCAAGCGTACTGCCTTCATGCATGGTGACCAAACGATCTTGCGGTGTCATGACATTTTTGATGGGTTCGTCGTAGCGGTCTTCGAAACGCAGGTCACGGTTAGTGACAATACCGACCAGCTTGCCATTTTCAACAACCGGCAAACCTGAAATACCGTTTTGTTTTTGCAATGCGATGGCATCACGAACAGTCATGGTTGGCGTGACCGTGATGGGATCAATGACAATTCCGAACTCATGACGCTTGACTCGGGCCACTTCACGGGCCTGCTCATCGGCAGTCATGTTTTTATGAATAATACCAATACCGCCTTCCTGGGCCATTGCAATAGCAAGACGCGACTCGGTGACGGTATCCATGGCGGCCGACACAAGCGGAATATGAAGGCTGATATTACGGGTTAATTTGGTTTTAAGAGAGGTGTCGCGCGGCAACACATTGGAATACGCAGGTACCAATAAAACATCATCAAAGGTAAGCGCTTTTTGAACTAAACGCATGAAAGACTCCGGGCGCAAAACAAGATTATACGCTTAAGGGATAACGCACTCAAGTCATTGAGCGCATCACTATAAAAAAAACCCATTTATCAATAAGCAGTTTACTTGCAAATTGAGTAAATGGGCATTCTTCTTCTTAACCGCGGCGGATAAGCAGAAAAACCAGTTTAGCCCAAGGCTACCCTGGCGTTCATGAACATGCGCATCCAGGGTGTGTAATCACCGCCTTCATCTTTGCTACCCCAGGACTCCGGGGCCCAGGACATCATGACATTACGGGTTACCCGCTCGGGGTGAGGCATCATGATGCCAAAGCGGCCATCTGCCGTTGTTACACCAGCCAACCCATAAGGACTGCCATTGGGGTTGGCAGGATAAGATTCAGTAATCTGGCCATGGTTATTCACATAACGCACGCTGGTCAGCACCTTCTCTTTGTTGCCCTGCTCGGCAAAATTGGCATAACCCTCTCCGTGCGCAACCGCAATAGGCAATTGTGTCCCTTCCATACCCTTGAAGAAAATAGAAGGTGAATTGGCAATTTCCACCATGGTCAGGCGGGCTTCATATTTGGCAGACTGGTTATACGTGAATTTTGGCCAGAAGTCAGCACCCGGAATCATGGAAGACAGGGTTGCCATCATCTGGCAGCCATTACATACACCCAGGGCAAAAACGTCAGGACGCGCAAAATAAGCTTCAAACTGCTCTGAAAGTTGATCATTGAAGCGGATGGTGCGAGCCCAGCCTTCACCGGCTCCCAAAACGTCACCATAACTGAAGCCACCCACAGCAACCAGACCCTGTACATCTGACAGGTTGGCTTTACCACTGAGCAAGTCGGTCATGTGAATATCGTAGGCATCAAAACCAGCCTTGGAAAAGGCCCAGGCCATTTCCACATGGCTATTACAACCCTGCTCACGCAGTACGGCCAATTTTGGACGCGCACCCGTATTAATGAAAGGAGCGGCAATATTTTCCTGAGGGTTGAAATTCACTTTAGGCGTGAAACCCGGATCTGACTTATCGTCCCAAACACCAAGTTCGGCTACAGCACAAGCGGGATTATCACGACGCTTCATGATTTGATAGCTGACTTCGCTCCATTCTTTACCCAGTCCGGCACGGTCAAAACCGAAAATGCGCTTGCCATCCCGGTAAAATTCGATCTCGTCATGGGTATTTAAGCCGCCAATAACATGAGAGCACAAAGACAAGCCAGCTGCACGCAACACCTGCAATACCGCATCACGATCAGAAGCACGCACCTGGATAACGGCCCCTGCCTCTTCATTAAACAAGGCCTTAATAGTGCTTTCATCACGCTGCACGGCTACCTGTTCGGGGCGAATTTTGTAATCACCCCAATCGGCCACGTTCTGGTCAAAAGTCAGCATATCCAGGTTAATGGAAACACCGGTATGTCCGGCAAAGGCCATTTCACTGACTGTTGCCAGCAAGCCACCATCGGAGCGGTCATGGTAGGCAAGAATAGTGCCATCTTGCGCCAGTGCGCGAATGGTCACAAAGAACTTGCGCAGCAATTCGGGGTCGTCAAGATCGGGGACTTCATTGCCATACTGATTGATGACATTTGACAGAACCGAACCACCCAGACGGTTTTTACCAAAACCCAGATCGATAAGAATCAGGGAGGTATTACCCTGATCGGTAACCAGTTGCGGGGTTAGGGTTTGACGCGCATCGTTAACCGGTGCAAAAGCGGTCACCACCAGGGAAACGGGTGAAACCACCTGTTTCTGTTCATTGTTTTCTTCCCAACTGGTCCGCATGGACAAGGAGTCTTTACCGACCGGAATGGCAAGGCCAACCTCTTGGCACAGTTCACTAATGGCCTGTACCGTATCGTACAAAGCGGCATCCTGGCCCTCTACACCACAAGCAGCCATCCAGTTGGCGGAAAGTTTGATGTCTTCAAGCTTGGCCACGTCAGCGGCGGCCAGGTTGGTAAGGGCTTCTGCAATCGACATGCGACCTGAAGCCGGGGCATTGATAATGGCCAGCGGTGAACGTTCACCCAGTGCCATGGCTTCACCACGATAGCCTTCGTAATCAGCCAGCGTCACCGCACAATCAGCCACCGGCACCTGCCATGGCCCCACCATCTGGTCGCGGGCATTTAACCCGCCTACCGAACGGTCGCCAATGGTAATCAGGAATGTTTTATTGGCCACGGTGGGATGACGCATCACCTGGCGGCAAACCATATCAAAATCAAGACCGGTGACATCAATGGGTTCTTCGCTTAACTGAACCCGGGTGACATCACGGAACATACGTGGCGGCTTGCCCAAAATCACGTCAATGGGCACATCGACCGGGCGCAGTTCGGTAGCGGCATCCAGCGACGTGGTGTCAGCTTCACCGGGAAGCCCTTCCCCATTGGTGACGCGCAGCACACGATCTTCAGTAGCAACACCAACCACCGCATACGGGCATCGCTCACGCTTGGCCAGCGCATCAAAACGCGGCAGGTCTTCGGGCAGAATGGAAAGCACATAGCGTTCCTGGGCCTCGTTACTCCAGATTTCCGCCGCAGACAAACCGGACTCTTCAAGATTGACCCGTTGCAAATCAAAAATGGCACCACGGCCGGCATCATTGACCAGCTCAGGGAAGGCATTGGATAAACCACCCGCGCCCACATCATGAATGGCAATAATCGGGTTGTTGTCCAGTTGCTGCCAGCAGGCATCAATCACTTCCTGGGCACGACGCTCCAGTTCGGGGTTGCCACGCTGCACGGAATCAAAATCCAGCTGAGCCGAGTTGGCACCCACACCCATACTGGAAGCGGCACTGCCGCCCATGCCGATACGCATGCCCGGACCACCCAGCTGAACCAGTAAGGCACCGGGTGGAATTTGGTTTTTATGTGTTTGGCTGGCATCGATAGCGCCCATGCCCCCTGCCAGCATGATTGGTTTGTGATATCCCCATTTTTGTCCGGCAACAGTTTGTTCATAAACCCGGAAGTAACCCAGCAAATTGGGACGGCCAAACTCATTATTGAAGGCGGCGCCCCCAATAGGGCCATCTATCATGATATCCAGTGGTGTGGCAATACGGTCTGGTGCGCCATGAGAGTCTTTTTCCCAGGTTTCAGGGGCGTCATCAAACTGAAGATTGGAAACCGTAAAACCGGTAAGCCCCGCCTTGGGTTTTGAACCGCGTCCGGTCGCGCCCTCATCGCGGATTTCACCACCTGCCCCGGTAGCGGCACCGGGAAACGGCGCAATAGCGGTTGGGTGGTTGTGGGTTTCCACTTTCATGAGAACATGGGTAAGACGCTCATGCGAAGCGTATTTACCCGGACCGGCTTGTTCCGTATCAGGATAGAAACGCTGGGCAACACCACCTTCCATAATGGCCGAGTTGTCGGAATAAGCAACCACGGTACCCAGCGGCTGGGCCGCATGGGTTTCACGAATCATGCCAAATAGCGTCTTTTCTTTATCTTCGCCATTGATTTTCCACTTGGCGTTGAATATCTTGTGCCGGCAATGTTCACTGTTGGCCTGTGCAAACATCATCAGTTCAACATCGGTAGGATCACGTCCAAGTGTTGCAAATGCATCCACCAGATACTCAATTTCATCTTCGGACAATGCCAGACCCAATTCGGTGTTGGCCTTTTCAAGCGCCGCTTTACCCTGCGCCAACACGGCCACCGTTTGCAAGGGCTTGCCTTCAAGTGTCCTGAACAGGGCCTGTCCGTCAAACTCGACATCCACCACGGTTTCTGTCATACGGTCATGCAACATGGCGGCAATGCTGCCAAGATGCGCTTCGGTAAACTGTTTGCTACCCAGCAAGCCTTTTTCAGGAATCAGCAGATACTCAATACCACGCTCAATTCTTTTAATGCCATACAAACCGCAATTATGGGCGATATCAGTCGCCTTGCTGGCCCATGGAGAAATGGTGCCCAAACGCGGCAACACCCGCAAACTGACTGTTTTTTTATCCTGAATGTCTTCAACATTGACAGGGCGACCATAGTCAAGCAATTGTTTCAGGCGCTGCTGTTCGGCTTCTGTAAGCGCTTGCTCACTAAGCACATGGTGTTCATAGCGAGCCACCAGATTGGCAATGGGAATGCCCACCGATTTCATTTTGGAAAGAAGACGTTCGCGTTTAAACGCAGACAACACTGAAGAACCGGGAATAAATTGGTAAATAGACACGTTTTTGTTCACAAAAAAACAAGCTGGATGGAAAGCTTCCATTTTAGCCTGCCTTGGCGATTGGCTCTCGGAAAAACCCCTCAGGGGCAAAAATATTGGCAAGACCATTTAGGATTTCCATGCTCATACCCCGTTATTACAATAAATTACAATTTAATACGGGAGCAGGCCTTTACGCCACCCATAAAAAAAGTCTTATAAATCAAACCTGTCCCATATTCCAAATCTCTTAATAATGAATTTAGAAAGTCCCGCTAACTATTTAATATATATACTTTTTTTCTTTTAAATTCTATAATCAACATGACCCTATTCTAATTATATGTATCCTTTACTATGCGAAAATACCTGAACAAAACCCTGTCAGCATGCTTGGGGGCATTTTGTGCTTTCAGTATGCAGCTGGCCCCTGTGGTCCATGCCCAAACACCCGGAAAACTCATTTCCGCTCCAAATGTAACAGGCATTGCCGATAGTGGCGCCTCACTTAAATCAGAAGTGGCCTACGTGGTTGATCTTGAGTCGAATCAAGTGCTGTTTTCTAAAAATAGCGATGCCATACGCCCCATTGCCTCCATTAGTAAACTCATGACTGCCTTGGTCATCGCCAAAGCGCATTTGCCCATGAATGAGCAAATTCAAATTATTGATGCCGATGTCGACCGCTTCAAGAATTCCAGTTCAAGATTAAGTGTTGGCACTACACTAACCCGTAAAGAATTGCTGCATCTGGCACTCATGTCCTCTGAAAACCGGGCTGCCCATGCCTTGGGCCGTACCTATCCAGGTGGCATGGAAGCCTTTGTACGTGAAATGAACGCACAAGCCCGTTCACTTGGCATGACCAGAAGTCGCTTCGTGGAACCTACCGGCCTGTCACCCATGAACGTCTCTTCACCCCGTGATTTGGTCAGGTTAATTCAGGCTACGTCTGAACAGCCAATTATTCGCCAGCTTTCCACCAGCGATGAATATGAAATAGTAACCAGCCGTGGAAAAACACAAAAATACAAAAACACCAATCGTCTTATCAGAAATTCCAACTGGAAAATCCAAATTTCAAAAACCGGCTATATCAGGGAGTCTGGTGATTGTCTGGTCATGAAAACACAAATGGACGGCCGCCCGGTTGCCGTTGTGTTGCTAAACTCACAAGGCCGCCTTACCCGCTTTGCCGATGCAGTCCGGGTACGCCATTTGGTACAAAGCGATTACCCCACTTTGCTCTAAGATAAATTTTTTTAATGGTTATTAACCGTTTAAGAGCGATATAACTATCAGCAAAAACAAATCCCCGGCACAAACCGGGGATTTTTTTATATACAAAAAACCATATCAATGAATCGTGTCATCAGAATCGGGACCCGTTTCACGCAATTCATACTCGCCCCCTTCGGCTTCTTGCCAATACCGCAAAGGTACACAGGTCTGCAGCCGCTCTATCATTCTTTTACTAAGCACCGGGTCTAGTGAATTTTTTGTCTTGTTGGCAATATCTACCGTTGCATCACCCTGTATTTGATCTATATGAAGATGCGTATCACGGGCAAAATGCACATGGACTCTTTCATCTTCATCGGCATGCAATAAATGAATCGTCTGCTCGATAGACAGGGATGAGGGCAATTGTACGTACCGTCCACCAAACGTAATCACCCGGCCGGCCGGAACCTGTTCAGCCTTGGTTAATTCAAGTACGACACTGGCGGCATAGCCAGCACCAATAATGGCGGTTGCCTGTTCAGCAAGACCAAACTCCTGTTGTTTACTGTTGATATAAGCCAGATATTGCTCACCACTTTGCGCAACCATTTGGCTTAATTCCGCTTCGGTCAGCGCTGAGTGCTGCAACAGCTTTACTTCCCAGGAATTGGGTTTACTTGCCTGGACCGGATAATGGCAAACCACCGCCACCGCGGCATTTTCAAAGTTTTTGCATATTTGTTGCACCAGCACATCAAGATTATCTTTTTGCCGCATATCATCAAAAAAAATAATAAACAATTGCCTGATGTCGGTATTTTCGGGAACAAGTATTCTTTCGGTTACCAGCTCTGTCATGTTGATGCCTATAAAAAACTGCGTAATAATATAGTCCTATTTTAACATTCCCCTGGAATTTTCATGTCTGATTCTTTAAAACAAACCATCTCCGAAGAAATTAAAAAGGCAATGCGCGCCAAACAGTCCGAGCGCCTGGGCACCTTGCGTCTGTTGCAGGCCGCCATCAAGCAAAAAGAGGTAGATGAACGCAAAGAACTGTCCGACGACGATATTCTGGCCATTGTTGAAAAGCAAATAAAACAAAGAAAAGAGTCTATTGCCGCCTACGAAAAAGCCGGTCGTACCGAAACCGCCGAAGCAGAAAAAGCCGAAATGCAAGTACTGGCCGAATTTTTGCCCGAACAGGCCAGCCCGGAAGAAGTTATTGCCGTGATTACCGCTGCCATTGAAGAGGTCGCTGCACAAGGTGTAAGCGGCGCCCCGGCGATGGGCAAAGCCATGGCTATCATCAAGCAAAAACTGACCGGCCGTGCGGACATGTCCGAACTGTCCAAACAACTCAAAGCCCGCCTGATGTAACTTACAGCAGGGACAGCTGCTGTCCGCTTTGCTGCTCCTCGGGAAAATGACTTACACCGATACCCGCCAGACGAAACTTGTGGCTCTTGATATCCTCATCCACCCTTTCAAGCAATGACAGGCCAGCCTGTACCAGATGTGCTTGACCCTGCAAGGGCACAGAAAATGTTCTTGAGCGGGTAATAATGCGAAACGAATTTGTTTTCAGCTTTAAGGTAACCGTACAGCCAAATTTTTTCTTTTTAAGCAATTGCCCCCATAACTTGGCACACAATGCCGTCAGGGGCACTTCAATCTGCTCAAACAGAATGTCGTCATCAAAGGTGGTTTCGGTTGAAATTTGCTGGGCTGGCTGGTTGGACTCTACCGGACGCTCATCAATCCCACGTGCCAGTTGATACAGACGATACCCGAATTTTCCAAAATGGAACACCAGCTCGGCATCGCTAAAATGCAAAAGATCACTTACCGTAAACATGCCTAATTTATGGAACTTGGCCAAGGTAACTTTACCCACGCCGGGAATTTTCTGTAAAGGCAGGGGTGCAAGAAAATCTTGTACCTTGGCAGGTGAAACCACAAAAATACCATTGGGCTTGCGCCAGTCAGAGGCAATTTTTGCCAGAAATTTGTTCGGTGCCACACCCGCAGATGCCGTTAAGCCCGTTAGCGAAAAAATATCCGCCCGGATAGCATTGGCCACTGCGGTTGCAGAAGGCAGGTTCTTGAAATTTACCGTCACATCCAGATAGGCCTCGTCTAATGACAGGGGTTCAATCTTGTTGGTGTAATGCTCAAAAACAGACTTGACCTGTCTTGAAACGGTGCGGTAAAGATCAAAATTAGGGGGGATATAAATAGCCTGCGGACATAACTGCCTGGCCTTGGTGACCGACATGGCCGAACGCAACCCGTATTTCCTGGCCTCATAAGACGCAGCACAAATAACCGAGCGGCCACTATCCCAGGCAACCACTACTGGCTTGCCTTGCAACGATGGATTTTCCCTAAGTTCAACAGAAGCATAGAAGGCATCCATGTCAACATGAATAATCTTGCGCATCATCAAAAAGCGGGCCTTAAATTGGATTACAATAAACGGCTATGCTCAAAGCACAAACCAAATACTTTATACATACTATCCATTATAAATCATGAAAAACAAACTACTTCTGCTAGCTGTTGCCACCGTACTTGCCGCTTGCACCAGCAAGGGTACTTATGATGGTGCCCCTTCGGTACCCACCGATGTCCCGCCCCCTACCAATTTAATGGCCCCCCAACAATAACAACCACGCTACCCCATGGAACTGCAAAGCACTTTAATCCGCCCCCTTGAGCACGGCATAGAAATCCAGTGTGAGGTTGAAAACCTGTCATTGAATATTTATTTCATCCTGGGTGAAACCGATTTTGATGAAATTACCACCCTGGTCCCCGAAGTACGTTTTGAGCAAGGCAACGATATCCACGTTGCTTCACTGGACGAATCCCTGGACATTGAAGATGAAATGGAGTCCGTGCTCGTCAACATGCAATCAGAAGATACGGTTATTTTCTTTTGCTCAGATGAAAACAGCTTCCATCTCGGACTGGATTTCCTGAATTATCAAGACTCACGCTCTTTTATCAAACCCAATTAACGTCAGCAACATCGCACTTATTGTACGCTTGCCGCGCTTTAAAGAAGTACTGGCCAGCAAGGCCTTATCGGACAGTACTTCAATAGCATAATGATTATTTAACAATTCAAGTACAAACCGCGACGGATTATCCGGATCATACATCAGGTAAACATGCTTTCTGGCGCGGGTTAATGCCACATAAAACAGGCGCCGTTCTTCTGCCTGCGTAAAGCTTTCCGCTTCCGGCAACAGCGATTCTTGCAAAAGATGGGTCTGCTTGCCCGAAGGAAACCCAAACTCGCCATTATTCAAGCCCAACACAATAACATAATCGGCTTCTTGCCCTTTAGATGCATGCACCGTTGCACAACGCACGCTTAACCCTGGAAAGTCCTGCCGCCAACGTTGGAGGGTTGATTCTGGCAACAACAAATGCCGGAAGCGTGCCAGAATCAATACCGTTGCCACTGATGATATTTCGCCCATTTTCAGTACAATATTTTGCAAGACACGCGCCATGCCATTTTTTTCATCCAGCACACTGACAGCGGGGCTGGCTTGCTGTATCTGGGTCACCAGAGATTTTCGTGTTTGCGAAGGGTTTTCAAGCACAAAACGGCTGGCTACGGCCGCAATCTGGTTATTAAACCGGAAGGTATGGCGCAATGCCACACACGTTGCCTTACCAAACCAGGATTCAAACCTTGAGGTATAAGCAATATCACTGCCGGCAAAGCGATAAATGGCCTGCCAGTCATCGCCCACACAAAAAAGCCGTATATGGGAATTTTGATCCCTGATTGCCTTGATCAAACCATATCGCTGGGCAGACAAATCCTGAAACTCGTCAATCAGGATATCGCGCCATAAAACGGGATATCTGCCCTCACGAACATAGCGGGTAGCCCGGTTGATCATCATGGCATAATCTATTTTCCCGGAATCCCTAATATATTGTTCATGAGCGCTGGCCAAGGGTATTAACAAGTCAAGTAAAAGTGCCTGATACCTGCTCTCAAAATCTGCTTTGCTTTCAAGCCTTTCCCGCATGGCCGGCAAGCTTGCGTCACTCGACCGGGCTGCCAGCAGCGCTGATTTAAGCACGCTCAACAAATTTCGCAAACGGGAAAATGAACGAAACAATCCCACTGAGATTTGCAAGGGTGCCAGCTTAATACCCAGTGCCTGCTGAATCAGGCATACAAACGGATTATGCCTGGCAAGCCCGATTTCCTGCTCGTAAAACTCAAGCAGGAAGGTACCATTGCCACGATGAATCTGGCGAACCCTGGCACGATACTTTTCAACTAACGGGCAGTTTGAAACCTGCTGTTCAGGCACATCATGAATTTCCACATAACAGTCATGCGCTGGCAAGTAAAAGCAGCAACGGTAGGGTTCGTAAGCACGAATATAAACATCCCTGAAATAATGTGCCCGATAACCATAACGTATACCCAGCACGGCCAGTGCATTGGCAAATAGCAACTCACTCACGTTCCTGGCGTAATCATCATTATATGACCTGAAAACCTGCTGTCCCAGATAAGCCTCATAGCTTTTCTCATCCTGAAAACAGGAACGAAAAAGCGGTTTGGACTCATAAGCATCAAACCAGGCCAATACAAGATGGCCATACTGCGACGAACAGTTCAACAAATGAAGAAATTCCCTTTCAAGATAGGCCTGTAAACGGGTTTCATCACTTAACTCAGACAAGGCAATCGCGGATTTCTCAACTTGTTGAACAATACTTAGTCCCAGCGCATGAAATGTCCTGGCTTCCACTGACTGGCCTTCATGAGCCTGCCTGGAAGCAATGCGCTGATCCATTTCATCTGCCGCCTCCCGGGCAAACGCCAGCAACAGAATCTGTTCTGGCCTGGCCTTGCCACTGGCCTGCAAGTAAGCTGCGCGGCCTGCCAGCGTACTGGTTTTTCCGGTACCCGCCCCCGCCAGCACCAAGGTATTTCTGGCACCGGATACACAGGCGGTACGTTGCTCCAGCGTCAAGGGTTGCCGCTCTATCCTGTCAAACAGGTTTTTATAGGTTTCCAGTTCCTGTAAATCCGTTTCTGCTTCCCTGCCCGTTTCATTCATGCCTGCTCCCGTTTTTTAAGCCGCTTTATTCTAATAGGAGAAACCGGCACAAAACGGAAGAATGATTAAATGTATCCAGTAGGTTGATCTGCCCATTCCTGAACGATTGGCCAATACATGAAAAATAATCCCAGGTACCCGGATAATGCTAACCGTAAAGAATGATGGCAATCAGCAGGGCTAAAAAGGACAGGATAAGGAGGAATAAAACCATGAACAGATATTGAAATGCCCGCCTTTAAGGCGGGCATTTGGACTGCCTGAGGATTCTGACTAAAAAGCCAGATCAGGCGAGTACCGAGGAGAAACGTCTTACTTTGGTGTAGACAAATCCTGTACAGGCGCTGTCCCTTGAGGGGCCATTTGCATTGTGCCAGGTGCCGCCGGAACAGTATTGCCAGCTGGTTCCTGAACCTGCTCCACACGTCCATCAGGATGAACGATTGTTCTAACCGTTGTACCCTCCTGAAATGAGCCCGCTGGCACTTGTTTTGTAGCCATATTAAGTTGCTGGGCCTGTTCGGGAGTCAGGATAATTGTAGTTTCCTTAATACGTAATGTAGGTTCTACGTACATATCCTGGGATTTTGCCCAGGCGGAACGCGTATCTCTTTCCTGAGCCTGAACCATTGCTGAAGCAGTCAGTGCAACCAAAGCAGGGATAATATATTTTTTCATCATTAAAATCCTCTAAATATGCGTCACCAGTTACCCTATAAACCATTGTAACCCTCGCAACCGCCATTTCTGAAACAAAAAGAAACCATCAGATACCAGAACCCTATGATAAAAAACACTTTTACCAATTCAGGAAGTTGTGCTGCAACTTTAAACTTTAGAAAACCTTATTACTTTAAAATAGTAATAAATTTCCTTTCGGTATTGAATTACTATATCCTCAATTCAATTAAAAGTAAAAACATTCCCTTATTTTAGTTACAATATTCGCTGTCCCCATGGAGATAAATTTATGAAAAAAATACTGTTCGCTATTTTTCCCCTTGTGTTGGCAGGCTGCGCCTCAAGCGGCATAGACATCGTTGACAGAAACAATTTTGGTGCCAAATGCTCTGAAAACGCCAATACCCCACCAAATTGGGAAATGTGCATGAAAACAGCACAGGCAACCTGCGGTTCACAATCGGTCATTAATGCATCACAACATAGTCCCACCGGGTCAGGCAATCCAGACGACGCCTACTTCATGACGTTTCAGTGCAATTAATTTACCCGCATTCACTTACTCCTGCACGGCAAGCCGCCACAAACTGGTGATTTCCGTTTTTCTGGCGGCATGTAACGGGTCGGTGGTATCTGTCATTTTGGCATGATGCGGTTTTATATCATGCCTTTCCAATACGGTTAAGCCAGCCTTCTGTATCCAGCCAAGCAAATCTTCCCTGCTACGCAACCCAAGGTGCTCGGCCAGATCAGAAATAATCAGCCATCCCTGCCCGCCCCGGTTTAAATGCGCTGGCAGGTTTTGCAAAAAACCGGTCAACATAGCACTGTCCGGATCATAAACCGCGTGTTCCAGCGGTGAAGAAGGCTTTGCTGGCAGCCAGGGTGGGTTACAAACAATCAAATCAGCCTTGCCATCAGGAAAAAATGAGCGTTGCTCTACCGTAATTTTGTTTTGATAGCCAGCATTAGTAATATTGAAACGGGCGCATTCCACCGCCCTTTCCTGCATATCTGTCGCCACAATGTGCTTAACGCCCCGTTTGGCCAGAACAATAGCTAAAACCCCGGTACCGGTACCGATATCAAACGCCATTTGGCAAAACTCGGGCAAAGGCGCCCGGTTAACCAGCTTAAGATACTCACCCCTAACCGGTGAAAACACGCCATAAAATGGATGGATCTTGCCACCGGCCTCGGGCACTGGAACCCCATTGCGACGCCACTCAAAAGCACCAATCACGCCTAACAATTCCCTAAGTGATACAACAAATGTATCAGCATAGGCATACACTTGTGTACAAGCCTGTTGCACATCGGGCGCACGTCGTAACGCAATATTAAAACCCGGATCAATACGGATTAACACCATCCCCAACAACCGGGCACGTTGTGCCTGTCCCAGCCGATATAAATTAAAAACATCACGGATATTTTCCCGAGAGGCGGTTTTTGCATTTTTTCGGGTTGCTTTTTTATCCAGCCGACGTGCCATAGCCTGCAACAACTGGCGTGCATTCTGGTAATCCCCCTGCCATAGCAAACCGGTTCCTTCATGCGCCAGTTTAAGCGCCTCATCGGCAGTCAAGGTGTCATTAACGGGAACAATGCGCTTGGGTGGCCTGGCCCCGCTTTCAGAATGCCATCGGGCGATATGATTTTTCTCGTTTTCCTGCCAGGAAATGGTGGGTGGCATAATTTCAACAGTCATTTTTTAAATACGGGACAACAATAAGGCCATATAGGCGAAATAAAGTAAAACAAACAGCGCCCCTTCCTTGCGCGAAACTATTTTCTGGCTTCTAAAAACGGGAATACATAATAAAGCAACCGCAATCATTAATGGAAAATCAATCCAGAGAAGGTCTGAACCAATACTGATGCCACCCGGCACTACAAATGCAGTGACGCCCAGAATAAACAGGATATTATAAATGCTGCTGCCAATCAGGTTACCGATCGCCACATCCCGATCATTCTTGATCGTAGACAAGATGGTCGTTACCAATTCAGGAGAGGAGGTCCCGATAGCCACGATGGTTAAGCCAATAATGACATTGGAAACCCCGAAATGTTCTGCAATCGTAACGGCACTGTCCACTAACAGGTTTGCCCCCAAAACCGATAAAACCATACCGGCACACAACACAATAAGGTTCCACGTTTTAGTGGTGGCTGTCCAGGTGGTAATGGTTTTCTCAGCACCAAACTCCTGGACAAACTCATGTTGAACCGCTACCGATTCTTGCCGGCTCTTGCGAATCAGGACTACCGTATATGCAATAGCCATAAAGAGCAAAATTCCCGCATCAATCCGGCTAATAACCCCATCCATAGACACAAAAAGCAAAAACAGGGAACTGAAAACAATCATGGGCAAATCCAGTTTCAGGCTTTGCGACTGGATGGGTAATGCACGAATGGCGGCACTCAAGCCCAGGATAAAAAGAATATTGACCAGATTGGTTCCGATAATATTTCCAATCGCCATTTCCCCTTCACCACTAAAACCGGCCGTTATGCCCACGGCAAGCTCTGGTGTGCTGGTTCCAATGGAAACAATAGTCAGGCCAATAATAATCGGCTTGATATGAAGCATAACGGCAATCCGGGCCGCACTCCTGAGAATCATCTCGGCACCAAGGATAATAATTACCAGGCCAGCCACAAAAATAATTGCGGGGTGAAATTCCACTTATTTCTCCAAACGTCTTAAAACTAATTTACGAACTTCACTGAACCACAAAACGCTACTACCCATCAACATACACACGCCCCATTGTTCCAGGCTCAGGGGAACTGTACTGAATGCCGTGTTGAGAAAACCGATATGTACGACAGCGACCTGCAATAAAACAGACAACCCAATAGCGCCTAACAGCCACCCGTTGACAAACATATGTTTGAACGCACTGCTTAATTCCGAACGGGCATTAAAACAATTGAACAACTGAGCAAATACAAGTACTGTGAACCCGGCAGTGCGGGCAAGTGCCAGGCTTTCACCACCTTCCATCATGCCTCCTGGCAAATAATAATCAATCGTCATCAAGGTAGCCAGGCTCATAATCAGGCCAATCATAAAGACGCCTTGCCACATCCGGCCGTTAATGGTGCGTTCAGTTTGCCTACGGGGTTTGCGGGCCATTACGTCTTCAGTTTGGGGGTCCATCCCGATTGCCAGGGCAGGCCCTGAGTCAGTCACCAGATTAATCCACAGAATCTGGGTGGCCAGCAAGGGGACAACAAGCCCGCCATCCCCGGCATACAAGCCAAGCAGGCTGGCACCAATCACCCCCAAAAATACAGTAAGCACCTCACCCATATTGGATGACAGCAAATAACGCAAGAACTTGCGGATATTGTCAAAAATATTCCGCCCCTCACGAACGGCGGACACAATGGTAGCAAAATTATCATCGGCAAGAATCATCTTACCCGCCTCTTTAGTGACTTCGGTACCGGTAATCCCCATGGCCACACCGATATCGGCTGTTTTCAAGGCTGGCGCATCGTTCACGCCATCACCGGTCATAGCCACAATATGGCCCATCGTTTGTAGCGCATCAACAATCCGCTGCTTGTGAGCGGGCGCCACTCTGGCAAAAACAGACGCCCTTTCCACGGCCTGCCGGAAAGCCTGCTCATCAAGGTGATCAAGTTCTTCACCGGTCAGGGCTCCCTCACCTTCGGCAATAATGCCCAAATCCTGTGCAATACGGGCTGCTGTACGTGGATGATCACCCGTGATCATGATGACCCTGATGCCTGCCCTGTGTGCCTCCTGAATGGCAACACCCACTTCTTCACGCGGAGGATCAATAATGCCAACCGTACCGACAAAAATCAGATTTTGCTCAAGCGCGTCAAGATGCTCAAGATCTTCGTGACTGGCAATAGGACGATAGGCCACGGAAAGTGTTCGATAAGCGGCATCAGACAAGCGGTCTACATCGGCCAATGCCTTGGCACGCAGCGCATCGGTAAACGCAACGACCTCTGTACCTGAACGGCATTGCGTACACAGTTGCAAAAGTATGTCAGGGGCACCTTTGCTGATCAACACCAGGCCATCATCATGTTCATGGTCTTTTTCAATAGTCGACATCATTTTCCGGTCGGAACTGAACGGAATTTCCATTACCCTTTCAAAACGTTGTTTACGGCGATCCGCCACATTCAATTTCTGCTCGGCAACCAGAAAGGCAGCTTCAGTGGGATCTCCCTGAATTTCCCACTCACCTGCTTTGTTCAGGCGTAAATCGGCATTATTGGCCAAACTACCGCCACTTAGCAGCACAATTTGTTCGGCATGCAACTGCCCCGGTTCCAGTGGTTTACCTTGAAACCGGACACAGCCTTCAGGCACGTAACCGATCCCGGTTAACTCGGTACATCCAGAACTGGTATAGGCTTGCTCGATGGTCATTTCCGAGCGGGTCAGCGTTCCTGTTTTATCGGTACAAATTACCGAAGCAGAACCTAACGTTTCAACTGAAGACAATTTTTTGACAATTGCATTCCGGCTGGCCATCCGCTGGACACCCAGCGCCAGCACGACCGATAATATGGCGGGCAATCCCTCTGGCACCGCGGCCACCGCTAGCGAAACACCAAGTAGCAAGACACTAATGACATCTGAAACGCTGTTGATATCCGCCAATAGCAATACCGTTATCACAACAACGATGGCAATCACCACCACGGCCTTGCCGAGCATACGGCCAATATGACCAATTTCTTTTTGCAAAGGGGTGGGCCCTTCAACGGTTTGATCCAACATTTGCGCAATGGATCCCATTTCCGTATCCATCCCGGTTGCCGTCACCACCGCCTTGCCAGTACCCTGCACCACCGCGGTGCCTTTGAAAATCATGTTCAGGCGATCACCCAACGGTAAAACCCGCTCCAGGCAAGCCGCGTCTTTCATGACCGCTTCGCTTTCTCCGGTCAGGGAAGCTTCCTGGATTTTCAGGGAAGAAGCGCGGACCAGGCGGGCATCAGCACCAACGGCATCCCCTTCTTCCAGCATGAGAATATCCCCCACCACCAGACGGGTACTAGGGATCCGGCTAACCACCCCATCACGCAATACGGCGGCAGTGACTTCGGTCATTTTGGCCAGTGCAGCCACCGCATTTTCTGCCTTGTGCTCTTGCACATAACCCAAAATGGCGTTACCCACCACAATCAATAAAATAACCAGCGCATCAATGGGCCAGCCCACCCAACCCTCTACGCCCCAGGCCATCAAAGAAATAACAATGGCAACCAGCAACAAATAAACCAATGGATCCTGGAACTGCATTAAAAAACGTTGCCAGCCGGGTACCGGCCTGGCGGCACGCAGCTCGTTCGGGCCATCTTTTTGCAATCGTTGGCTTGCCTGTGTGCCGGTTAAGCCACGCTCAAGATTCGTGCCAGCCTCCAGTACAAGCACCTCGGGGCTTTGTACTGAAGGGTCTGTAACCCCACTTTGCTTTGCCATTTCCTTTCTCACCTTTAACGTTTATTTTTCTTGCAACTTCCAATACATAAAAGTATGTGATTTTGAAAATAAACGTTTGAATACAAACGCCACAACCAACACACACCCCATTGACGAAGCGGCACTGAGAAAAAACATGACGATAATCTGATAGCGGATCGCCTGTTCGGGATCCTGCCCGGCAAGAATCTGACCGGTCATCATGCCGGGCAAACTCACCAGCCCAATCACCATCATGCTGTTAATCGTCGGCATCATACCGGCCATGACCGCATTTTGCGCCGGCTCTTTATACGCCTCCCAGCGAGTAGCCCCCAGAGAAAGCAGCATTTCAACCTGTTCACGTTTTTGCACCAGTTCGTGTGTAATGCGATCCAGCCCCAATGACACCCCTGTTAGCGTATTGCCCAGAATCATGCCCATGATGGGAATCACATACTGGGGTGTATACCAGGGTTGTACCTGCAACACCACAACCAGTCCAAGTATGGCAACCAGCCAGGAAGATACCCAGACTGAAACCAGCGTATCGATTCGCATGCCACCATATTGGAAGCGATTGCGGTTGTATGCCGCCATACCTGCAATAAAAGTCATGATACCTATAATAAACATCACGACATACCATTTATCGACACTAAACACCCATTTCAGGATGGTGCCAATCAGCAAAAGCTGAACCACCATCCTGACCGCCGACACCAGCAGGCTCTTTTCAAGCTTGAGCTTTAACACGACGGAAATTAAACCATTGGCCAATACCAGCAGGGAAGCCACAGCCATATCCAGATAGGAAATTTCTATATAAGCAGGCATTACACGGCTCCCGTTGTTAATACGCCAGCACTCATGTACCAGACCTGCTGTCCAACCCGCTTTTTTTGCTGTTCATCATGGCTGATCCACACATAGGCCCTGGTTTCATCATGCAAATGCATCCATTTATTGATTAACAGTTCCACCTGCATGGCCATATCCTTGTCCAGGGCAGACGTCGGCTCATCTAGTAACAAGATATCAGGATCCAGTTGCAAAACCCGTAACAAACAAACCAGCTGCCGTTCCCCACCCGACAAATCGGCTGCATTTTTTTTCAAAAACGAATCCGGCTTATCGATCAAGGATAAAAACCGGGCGATTTTTTCCGGGTTAAAACGATGTGCCCGGTTTATATGCAAAGCAAACGGAAACATCAGGTTTTCTTGCACAGTTCCCCTGAGCAGTACAGGCCGTTGCCGAATATAAGCCACCTTTGAGCGGTAATAGGGAATATCCTCTTGTTTAACGGACTGCCCGTTAAAAACAATACTGCCCTGGTCTGGCTGGTCAAGCAGGGCCAGCAAACGGCAAAAAACACTCTTGCCAGAACCCGAACTCCCGGACAGGACAACCCGATCACCCCGATGAATAATACAAGAGGCAGATTTCACCAGCACGGACTTATTGACAGGATCAATCCGGCTCAGATTGTCAGCCTTTAACAAGACTGCTTCATTACTCATAAACACTATCCAACAAAATGGTGACAGGCCCATCGTTGGTAAGGGCAACGCGCATATCCGCCCCAAATATCCCGGTTGGCACCGTTTTGCCCATGGTTTTTTCAAGGGCCAGTACAAAATGCTCAAAAAAAGGTGATGCCATTTCCGGACGGGCCGCCTTGATATAAGAAGGACGATTTCCCTTCCGGGTATCTGCCAGTAGCGTAAACTGGCTAACCGCCAGAATATCCAGGCCTTTGTCAAGGATGGACAAATTCATGACACCCTGCTCATCATCAAAAATTCGCAGCTGGGTTATTTTACGCACCAGATAATCAATATCCTTTTGTGTATCATCAGGGGTTATGCCCACCAGCAATAACATTCCCCGGCCAATACTTGCTTTCACCCCACCATCTACCGTGACACTAGCCTCTTGTACCCGCTGCACAACTACTTTCATTTTCCGGCCACCCGATACACCCATTGAATAATGTCATTATTAATTTGGGTGGAGGCCTCCCCGAAAGCCTGAACAACTTCGGGTACCTGGCGCCCGTCAACCGGTTCGGCAACACTGAAATGCTGACTGGCAATTACCCTGCCGCTTTGGCCATCGGTAAGACTGGCATCAAAGGTAATGACTGCAGTGGGCTGCCCACGACGGAATTCAACCTGAAAAGCGGTCAGGTCACCACGCAACTGATAATTGGCAAGCAGATTCTCGCGCGGGTTGCCAACCGCTTTCAGGCCGTTAGTTCTCCTGAAATCCTGGATAAGCCGATTGCGAAAAACAACCGGTACAGGATCTCCCCAGCGACTACCCTCATAAACACTGAGGCGATTCCCGGCTGGTATCACAGCGATGCGCTCAGTATCCAGAAAATCACTGGAATAAGGGGTAAAAACAATTAAAGACTTGGCAGACAAACCCTGAGAGGCCGTTGCCGTTATGCCACTGGAGGCCGGCAATTGATAAACCGTGAGCGGATCTGATTTGGGAAGAATTGAGCAAGCGCCAAGTAATAAAACCAGCGATGACATGATGATGCGCCTGGATTGCCGTATCATGGCCTGAACTCCTTAATTTGATTGCCGCGCAACAGATACTCGGAAGGATTTTCTTTTAATTGACGGATAATACCCTGTAAATCACTGAATGCACTCTTGAACTCAAGCAGAGCCGGACCAATACCCTTGAGACCCTGCATGCCCTGCCCGATAGCGCCCTGATTGTTTTTAACCAGTTGCTGAAGATTGGCACCTGCATTTTCCACTGATTTCATGGCTTCAGTCGCACTTTGCAAAACCTTGGTACCCTGACGGCTAAGCAAATCATTGCCATTACTGGCCAAATCGGAAATAAATTTCATGGCGCCATTAACCTGTTTGACCATTGCCGTCACCTCGGTTAGCAAGCCATCCACACTGGTTTCCTGGGCAGTCAGGAAATTACTTATTTTTTCAATGTTATCAAGGGTATTACCAATTTTTTTGGCATTTTCATCAGACAAGACATTTCTGGCATTCATAATCAGTTCTGTCAGGTTGTACATTAATGACTCACCATTACTCAACAACGCCATCAGCGCCGAGGGCGTAGCCACAATAACCGGCTCTTCATCATCAACCCCCACCAACGCCGGACTGCCTGGCGAGCCACCACTAAACTCAATCACGGAAAGACCGGTAATGCCGGTTATACTTAACTTGGCAGTGACATCCTGTCTGATAGGCACATCCCCCTGAACTCTTACCCGGGCAAGCACCTTGCGCGGGTCATCAGGCGCCAATGACAGGGATACGACATCGCCCACCCTGATGCCACTGTATTGCACGGCACTACCTTTGGACAAGCCACTTACGCCCTGATTAAATTCAATAATGTAATAACGTGCATTATTGTCCGCACTGGTTTTACCCAGCCACAGGGCAAATAACAAGGCTGCCGCCGTGCATACCACGGTAAAAATGCCAATCAGCACGTGATGCGCCTTGGGTTCCATTCTTTCTACTCCTGGGACAACGAATGTCCGGCATGATAGGCCGCCCTTCCTCGGGGGCCATGAAAATATTCCTGAATCCAGGGATTGTCAACTTGCTCTATTTTTTCCAGTACATCAACGGCCAGCACTTTCTTTTCCGACAAGACAGCAACCCGGTCACAAGCGGTATACAGCGTATCCAGATCATGGGTAACCAGAAAAATAGTCAGTCCCAGGGCATTGCACAAAGTCATGATAAGCTGGTCAAAACTGGCAGCGCCAATGGGATCAAGCCCCGCCGTTGGCTCATCCAAAAACAGAATGGCAGGATCCAGTGCCAAGGCACGAGCCAGGGCAGCTCGCTTGATCATGCCCCCTGACAAACTGGCCGGGTAATCATCGGCAGCTTTAGCGGGCAAACCGGCCAAGGCAATTTTCAGGCGGGCAATTTCCTCGGCATCAGCCCGTTTCAGGCCAGTCTGCTCTATCAACGGAAAAGCCACGTTTTCAAGTACCGTAAGGGATGAATACAAGGCACCACGCTGAAATAACACACCAAATTTTTTCTCCAGCTGTGAGCGGTCTTGGTCTGACAACTGAAGCAGGTTTTGCCCAAAGACCTTAACAGAACCTGAAGCGGGTCTAAGCAGGCCTACAATAGATCGCAACAGCACCGATTTACCGGTACCCGAACCACCGACGACTCCCATTATTTCACCCTGATAGACATCCAGATCAAGATCTTTGTGTACGACATGAGTGCCAAAACTGTTCACCAGATCCCTGACTTCAATGACAGGTTTAGGATTTTCAGGCAATTTACCTACCATCCCATCTCCATAAAAAACAATGCAGCCAGGGCATCAAGCAGAATCACCAGAAAAATACCTTGCACCACACTGGAGGTGGTGTGTTCACCCACCGATTGGGCACTACCATCCACCTTGAAACCTTCATGGCACCCGACCACAGCAATCACAAAGGCAAAAACCGGTGCCTTGGCAATACCAATCCAGAAATGACGAACCGCCACATTTTCGCTAATGATATCCATGAACATGACCGGAGAAATACCCAGGCTTAAAGTACATACCGCCATGCCGCCCAAGATCCCCGAAACCATGCCCAGGAAAGTAAGTATAGGCAAGGAAACAAGTAACGCCAGCACCCGTGGGATAACCAATAGATTGACAGGATTCAGGCCTGAGGCCCTGAGTGCATCTATTTCCTCATTCACTTTCATGGAACCAAGCTGTGCCGTAAATGCACTGGCAGTTCTGCCGGCCATTAGAATGGATGTGAGCAAAATGGCGAATTCACGCAAATTGGAAAAGGCCACCAAATGCACCGTGTAAATGGAAGCGCCAAACTCGGCCAATACGGTAGCACCCAGAAAAGCAATCACGGCGCCCACCATAAAGGTCAGCAACATGACAATGGGTACTGCATTAAGCCCACTGGTATGGACCTGAGCAACCACCGAGGTAAAACGCCATTGACGGGGATGCCAAAGAAGACGAAACAGGGCTTCAAGTGTTAGCCCCGCAAAACCCAGAAGCGAAATGAGCTGTTGCCAGACAGCGATAATTGAGCACCCTATTTGCCCAAAAAAACGGCTCATTACTCCCGTTTTTTTCTTTTGTGCAGAAGTGCTTGTTAATTCAAGTGCCTGTGCAACCGTCTGGATAAGCGCTTTCTTTTCTGCCGGCAACATACTGCCTGCCTGCAATAGCTGACGAGTATTTTCCTGTCCCAATAATTGAATCAGCGTTGATGCGCCAACGGTATCAAGCATACCAAGACGACTTGTATCCAGACTGTTTTTCTCGGGTAACTGCTGCTTTTTATATCGACTTGAGAGCTTTTCCAATGCAGCAAAATTATCCAGTGTCCAGTCACCCTGGACACAAAGATAATTGCCATCTGCCCGCTGCTCGGTAACCAGAAATTCAGCTTGCATATGATCCACATTGAAAATAAAAGTAACGCATTTTACCTTTCACTCACCAAACAGTATTCGCACAGGTCTAACTATAATTCATTTTATTTCTAAAAGCCCAGATCCGAACCAGCCCCCAGCAAAGTTGCCACACCCAGTGCCGCAAAAATAAACGCGGCAATCGTATGAACCAGTTTCATGGGAATCCGGTCGGCCAGCTTATCCCCAATGAACACTGCCGGAACATTGGCAATCAGCATACCTAATGTAGTACCCATGATTACCATTAATAGCGTTGTAAAGTGAGCCCCAATTGCTGGCGCTGAATAGTGGGCAGCCATGGCTACCGTGGCAATCTGGGTTTTATCTCCCATTTCCGCCAGGAAAAAAGTAATCAGTGTTGCCCCAAAAACCCCAAGTTTTCCGGCAATCGTGGTTTCTTCTTCTTCGATTTTATCGGGAATCAGGGTCCAGATGGCCATCGCGATAAATGAAAGTCCCAGCACCCAACGCAAGATCTCGGGGCTGACGGCAGATGTGATCCAGCCACCCAGTGCACCGGCCAAACCGTGATTGACTAAGGTAGCGACAAGAATACCTAGAATAATGGGCAGGGGTTTTTTAAAGCGGGCGGCAAGAATAAACGCCAGCAGCTGGGTTTTGTCACCCATTTCGGCCAGGGCAACAACGCCGGTAGAAACAAGAAGCGCTTCCATAAATTACACCTTGGCCGGAAAGAGACGAATGACTACCGCACTTCTCCGGCCAATATGGGAAGCGCGATAATCAAAGGTCTTGCCAAGTTTTATGTAAACCGTTTGCGCCATGGCGAATGCCAAGTATGTTGACGCAAACCTCTGGAAACAGAGAGGCTACTCCCCAATGAAGTAAACGGATTCTAGCATGTTCAAAGAAGAATAAAAGCCTGTTTTGGCGAGAAGACCACACTATGCTCATTTATTTTTTACGGGTTTCATGCACCTGGCTAATAATTGAAAGCTTGTTAAAACCCGAAATTTTGTTAAATGCTTATCAAATGGAAACCACCAGGCCTTTTTCATCGAACAGGCCTTCGAACAAGATGGAGCTTAAATAGCGTTCACCTGAATCAGGCAAGATGGCGACAATAACTTTACCCGCGTTCTCGGGTAGTTTGGCCAAACGCACGGCAGCTGCAACTGCTGCGCCACTTGAAATACCAGAAATAATACCTTCTTCACGGGCAAGGCGCAGCGCATATTCCATGGCATCTTCATTGCTGACCTGCTCTACGACATCAATCAGGGAAAGATCAAGTACTTCCGGGATGAAACCGGCACCAATACCCTGGATTTTATGTGGACCGGGCTTGATTTCTTTACCGTTGCGGGCTTGTGTAATCACCGGACTGTCCGTCGGCTCTACGGCAACAGACTGGATTTGTTTGCCTTTAGTATTTTTAATATAACGGCTAATGCCGGTAATGGTACCGCCCGTTCCAACACCGGAAACCAGAATATCGATAGCGCCATCGGTATCGTTCCAGATTTCGGGGCCTGTGGTGGACTCGTGAATTGCAGGGTTGGCCGGATTTTTAAATTGTTGCAGCAAAACATATTTGGATGGGTCTGAGGCGAAAATTTCTTCAGCCTTGGCAATGGCACCATTCATGCCTTTAGCGCCTTCGGTTAGCACCAGTTTGGCACCAAACGCGGCCAACAGTTTACGACGCTCAATACTCATCGTGTCGGGCATGGTCAAGGTAATGGGGATACCTTTTGAAGCGGCCACAAACGCCAGCGCAATACCGGTATTGCCACTGGTAGGTTCAACAATTTCTTTTCCGGCGGTCAAAATACCTTTTTGTTCTGCATCAGCAACCATCGCGGCACCAATACGGCACTTGACCGAATAAGCGGGGTTACGCCCTTCAATTTTTGCCAGAACCGTGGCACCGGCGCCATCGGTAACGCGATTCAATTTAACCAAAGGGGTGCGGCCTATTGCCTGTGCATTATCAGAAAACCATTTAGCCATAAAGATACCTACAAAAAAATTGCTGAAATACTTCAGAGTGATAGATTAAATTCCAGAAAAGTATAGGCTGATTTTTTTAAAAAAAGAACAACAAATTCATTGACTCTATATTACTATTAATTATATAGATCGCATGAAAAATAATGTAAACCATGAAAACACGACCGTTTGGCCCAGACACCCTCTAACCCGTAATAAACTGGTAATCTGCTTATAAATACAGAAAACGCGTATTAAACGATCAAATCACCCAAAAACAAATATAACTATATATTTATCAATAACTTAAATTTTTATTACAATCTTATGAAATAGTTATCCACAATGATCTCAACAAAATTTGTGGACATGTTCAACCATGTGGATAAATTATTCCGGTTTTTATACGCCCCTGCCCTTGACTAGCGCTGTCGTGATTTCGGCTACATGTTTACCTTGATAATGCGCACCATCCAGCTCATTTTTACTGGGTTTTCGGGAACCGTCACCTCCAGCAATGGTCGAGGCACCATAGGGGCTACCGCCGGTAATTTCATTCATAATCATTTGGCCCTGAAATGAATAGGGCAAGCCAACCAGAATAAACCCTTGGTGTAACAAAACAGTATGGGTGGCTAAAATGGTGCTTTCCTGTCCGCCATGCTGGGTGGCGGTAGAGGTAAACACACTGCCTACTTTGCCAATTAGCGCCCCCGAAGCCCATAAACCACCGGTTTGATCCAGGAAGTTTTTCATTTGGGCCGCCATATTGCCAAAACGGGTAGGTGTGCCAAAAATAACAGCATCGTATTCAACCAGTTCTGCCGTAGTGGCGATAGGCGCCTGCTGGTCCAGTTTGAAATGCGCATTGCGGGCAACATCTTCGGGAACCAGTTCCGGTACCCGTTTAACCACTACCTCGGTGCCTGCCACCGCCCGCGCACCTTCGGCCACCGCTTGCGCCATGGTTTCTATATGCCCGTAGGAAGAATAATAAAGAACTAGAATCTTTGCCATGATGGTTCCTTCTGTTATGGTATTGACTGCTGGTTAAACCCGAACAAACAATCTCAGGACAGTATATTACAAAACCGCACACAACATTGATCAGTTTCCAACTAATAATCCCTGTAAATTCAAGTGATTATATTTATATATGGTGATCATTCCGAAACAACCGCCCCCTCCTGCTCTGCAAGAAATACCTGTGGACTGCCCGGGTAATTGGCCATACACATTTGCCAATTACCCTTCCGGGGACTCATTCTTGGGAAAATCAAACACAGCCTGACGCAAATTTTCACGGGAAATATCTGCCCAGGTATCAACCTCAAACTGTAATTCCAGCATGGCGCAGGTCGGCATATAATCAACGCTGTCTGTAAACAAATGCACAAATTCAGTCAGCTCCGGATTATGCCCAACCAGCATGATATACGACAGCCTGTCATCAAAATCTTTCACGACCTCAAGAATATCGCCAGGCTGGCAGGCATACAAGCGGTCATTCACGACAATATTCCTGTGTTTGTATCCCAATTCCTTGCCAAGGGCTTTTGCCGTTTCCGCGGTACGCACAGCAGGGCTGCTCACCATCAAATCTGGTTTGCCCCCTCGGTTTGCCAAACGCTCGCCCATTTTAACGACATCGCGCTTTCCCCTGCCCGCCAATGGACGAATACGGTCCGGCAGGGCGGGATCACTCCAGCTTGATTTTGCATGTCGAACCAATAATAAGGTTTTCATTTTTTTATCCTTAACGTTAAATCCAAAACAACGTTATCATGCCATTGATTCAGGCAATCCGATAAATTCAACATTATCATCATTTACCTGTGGTGTTTTTACCCATTAGTGCTAAAAAACACAGGCGCTTACACATTTATATTTTAAGTATTAAATAATTTATCATATAATCGCCACACCTGAAAAGGTGGACGGCTCCAGATTGATTGCAGCTTGGATACAATCAACCAAAGCAGTTGCCGCAAATTTGCTGGCTGCTTTGCCATCCTTATTAAAAGCACCTAACGGCCAGCCCCAGCTATTTCCATAGTTTTGATTCTCAAACTACTATTGAATTAATAATTAAAATAAAACAGATAAAACAACTCTTCAATTTTTTTCCAACTTTGACAACCTTAAAATTTTCACCCAAACTGGCCAATTATCATTAAACTTGTTACCCTCAAATAACCTTCTTTTTTATAACAAAAACATCAATGGACAAACAATCAAACAAACAATGGTATTACGGCTGGAACATTGTGGCCGCCGCTACCATTCTGACTTTGCTGACTGTGGGCATGCGATTAGGCATAGGCCCGTTTTTTTTACCTATTATCAATGACTTGCAATTTACCCGAAGTGAACTCTCAGGGGTTATTGCCATCGGCATGCTTTTTTACGGGCTTGGCATGCCTGTTGCCGGCTATCTGGTTGGCACCAAGGGCACCCGTTTTGTTCTATTGCTTGGAACAGCCATTGTGGTTGCCTCTTCCATCTGGACAACCATGGCAAGCAGCCTGACCAATTTTTTCTTTGCGTATGGTATTTTCCTGTCTATCGGATTGGCTTTTACCAGTCAGGTGGCCCTTACACCGGTCATTAGCCGCTGGTTTGTCCGGCAAAGAGGCATGGCCCTGTTCTTTTTATCCACTGGTTCCATGGCGGGCATCGCCATCATGACACCCTTATTTACCTATACCAATGAAACCTTTGGCTGGAAAGAAACCATCCTTGGTTTTGCCACTGTTTTTGCCCTTATTACCATTTACGCCGCGCTCTTTATCATCCGAGAGCACCCGCCAGAAAATGCAGACCAGTTAAACACGCCTTCAGCAAAAAAAACCGCCACTACCCAATCACCCCCACAAACTTCCCCTGTCAGCCTGAAACAAGCCCTGCACACCGCACCATTCTGGAAAGTCGTACTTGGACTTTTTGCCTGTGGGTATAGCATGAACCTGTTAGGTGCCCATGGCGTTCCCATGCTGATGGACCACGGTTTTGACTCGGCCAGCAGTGCACTGGGCATCGGCCTGATTGGCCTGATTGCGATTTTCAGTACCTTGGTGCTAGGACGCATTTCCGATATCCTGCCGCGACGCTATATGCTGGCAGTTATTTATTTTGTACGTGGACTGGGTTTTTTCGGGCTTGTCATGGTAGCCGTTAACTGGCAACTTTTTGGTGTAGCCACCGTGGGTGGCGTGGTCTGGGCCGGCAGCATTGCCCTTTCTTCAGCCATTCTGGCCGATATCTATGGCGTTAAACTGGTAGGCGTCCTGTATGGCCTGGCCTATGTAGGACACCAGGTGGGCGGTATGATTAGTTCATGGCTGGGCGGCTGGGCCTATGAAACATTCGGTACCCACTGGATTTCTTTCGGTTCGGCTGGCGTATTTTTACTCCTTGCGGCTATCATCTCATTAACGCTTCCTGATAAAAAACAATCCCAGTCTGCCTAAGACACCACAGCCAGCCAACCTTACCTTGAAAACAAATGCATAAATACACATTAAAACTCAGCAATGGAAAAACGGTTCAGATCCTTGCCAAAAGCGGGGGTGATGCCATAAAAAAAGCGGTCAAGGCGTATGGCTGCCAGCCTGATGAAATTTTAGTTGTTGCGGTGCAAAAAATAGAGGTTTACCGGCCCAAATAAATACAGCAGCGCAACCTAAAGTAACTTCTGAGGGTTATAATTCGCAACAAATTTATCCAGGTATAAAACCATTACCTGCAATCCTTATCAGTTAAAGGCAAATTCGTTGCAACACTCTTTAGAAATTAATGCCATCGCCAGTTTCACGCTGGCTATTCTGCTTTTGTTTATTGGCAAAGGCTTAAGCAATCGTATTACCTGGCTACAGAAATACAGTATTCCAGAACCCGTCATTGGTGGGCTGGTCTGCACCATTATTGTTTGCATGGCTTATTATCTACTGGATCTGCAGATTTCCTTTACCCTTGGCGTACGCGACATGCTGCTCCTGTATTTCTTTGCAGCCATTGGACTTAACACTAATATTCAAACGCTGAAACAAGGGGGGCGGGCATTAATTATCCTGGTGGTTATTGCCTCGATTTTCATGTTATTGCAAAACCTGCTTGGCATGAGTATTGCCAAATACTTTGGCATGGATGCCAGAATTGGCTTAATGGCCGGCTCCATTTCATTAACCGGCGGTGTTGGCACTACCATGGCCTGGGCCACGCATTTTGTTGACACCCTGAAACTGGAAAATGCCGTTGAAATTGGTATTGCATCCAACATGATGGGCATGATTGCCGCATGTATGATTGGGGGCCCAATAGCCAGCCTCCTAATCAAGCGACATCGCATACAAACGTCGGCCGATCCCGAACTTGATATTGGGATGCGCTACCAGGATGAGCCCTACAAGCGGCTTAACTACTACGGCGTACTAATGGCCATTTTCTGGCTGAATATCTGCCTGATCATGGGTCGTGTGATTATTCGCCTGATTGCCTTTACCGGCCTTAACCTGCCCGCCTTTGTGGGTTGCCTACTGGCTGGCATTATTATCCGTTCGGTAACGGCACTGGTCGTTCCCAAAGGCGGCCGCATCTGGCGCTGGCACAGCATGCAACCTGGCATTGCACTAATCTCTGATTTATGCCTTGGTATTTTCCTGACTATGGCGCTAATGGGCTTGCAACTGTGGGTCTTGCAACCCATGATTACGTTTATTACCGTCACCATGATTCTACAGATTTTACTGGTTATTGCTTTCATCCTGTTGGTGGTTTTCAAAGTCATGGGACGTGATTATGAAGCCGCCGTCATGTGTTCAGGCTTTGGCGGCATCGCGCTGGGTTCCACGGCCACTGCCATTGCCAATATGAGTGCCGTTACCCGCGTATACGGTAACGCCCCACGCGCCTTTATTGTGGTGCCGCTGGTCTGCGGGTTCTTTATTGACCTGATTAACGCGCTGATTATTGGATTTTTGGCAAGGTAAACATCAATTTTCATGGGCCTACCGCCGGCTAACCCAGGCCGCCAGCCAAAAACTGATGGCCAGCAGTATTGCGCAAATGGCGATCGCCCAACTGACAGCACCGTAACTCATGGTACTTGACCAGATCCAGGCTGCCACCAAAGGTGCAAAGGCTTTGGCCAGGGTGCTGGGAAATGTCAAAATACCGTTGAGTGCACCATAAGCCCGGGTGCTTAGCATTTCGGGTACAACCAGCCCGCGTACAATGGTAAAAATCCCGTTACTGGCCCCGTAGGCAATACAGGCCGCGGCAACGATCCAGAAACTGGACGGCTGCAGCGCCAATACAATAAACACAAGGGGAAAAATGACAACCACCAAGGTACCAATGCGTCGCATGGACATGCCTGCCCCAAACATGCTGATCAGGATGCGCCCCGCCACCTGTGCCGGCCCAATGGTAGCAATTACCCAAACCACATTCTGAGTAGACAATCCGCCCTCAAGAAACAGCGGATACATATGAAAAGTGAAGGCAGTGAAAGCACCGGCATACGCAGTAAGCGCCAGCATTAAAAGCCAAAATACGGGCTGCCGGAATGAAGCCCTAATGGCCTGTTGATCGGTTTGTTGCTGACATTCATGGTGGGACGGGATGACGTGGACAATATCTTTTTCGGGCCTGATGAAACCATAATATAACGCAGCACAAAGCACCCCGTTAATGAGGGCCAACACCAGCAAGGCATCACGCCACCCCCAGTGATCCAGCAGAAACTGAACCAGTGGAATAAACACGGTACTGGCAAATCCGCCCCATAAAGTAATGGCAGTAATACCAGACCTTGCCCTGGCCGGCCCCACCCGACGGACGATGACTGCAAATGCAGGCTCATACAAGGTAGCCGCCTGCAACGCCCCCACACCGGCAATAATTAAATAAAACCCTAGCAAACTGCTTACCTGGGACCACATAAAAATAAGCAGGCCAGCCAATAATGACGCGCCAGCCATTAGCCGCCTGCCGTAGCCTTTATCAACAGCCACCCCTACCGGGTAGGCAAGAAACCCAGCCAGCACCAGGCCTGCCGTCGCAGCACCGTATAAATTGGTTCTGGACCACCCCAGTTCTGCCATCATGGCTTCGGCAATCAGGGGAAAACTGTAATATAGCGACCCCCAGCCGCATATTTGTCCGATACCCAATGCCGTAATAAGCACCAAGGCACGATCCGGGTTAGCAGACACTTTAGGGATATCTGCGGATACATTGGCCTGAGAAGTGGACATGAATGTGTTATTTCCAGGTTAATTCTCGTGACTCATTGCGGCTGCAGCCAGTGTGGTGAGCAGTTGCGGTGCTGTTTCCTTGCGCTCACTATAACGATCGGTCAAGTAATCAGAACGATCACGGATCAGCAAAGTGAATTTATACAGTTCTTCCATCACGTCCACCACTCTATCGTAATACGCAGATGGCTTCATTCTGCCATTTTCATCAAACTCCTGATAGGCTTTGGGTACGGAAGATTGATTGGGAATAGTCACCATCCGCATCCAGCGACCCAAAACACGCAATGCATTAACTGCATTGAAAGACTGCGAACCACCACTTACCTGCATAACGGCAAGGGTACGCCCCTGTGTAGGACGAATGGCACCACTTTGTAGTGGCAACCAGTCAATCTGGTTTTTTAATACTGCCGTTAAGGTACCGTGCCGCTCCGGACTGCACCATACTTGTCCTTCTGACCACTCAGACAACTGGCGAAGCTCAACCACCTTGGGATGATCAGCGGGCACGCTATCGGTAACCGGCAAATCATACGGATCAAATACACGCGTTTGCGCCCCCAACTGCTGCAAAATGCGCTCGGCTTCCAGGGTAAGTAATTTACTATATGAGGTTTCCCGAAGCGACCCATATAGCAAGAGAATGCGCGGTGGATGCGCACTACCCTGCGTTAATCCCAATTTCTCCAAATCAGGTATCTCAAACACCGATGGCTCTATATTTGGCAATGTTTTCTTCATAGGTTTACCCGCTTGCCCGTTGCATCAATCACCACTTCCCCATCTTCCTTGGAAAAAGCGCCTTGCTGCGCGGCTGGCAAAATTTCCAGCACCACTTCAGAGGGCCGACACAATCTCACTCCCATGGAAGTCACCACAAACGGCCGGTTCATCAGGATGGGGTGCGCTTCAATGGCATCCAGTAACTGTTCTTCGGTAAGCGCCGGGTTTGAAAGCCCCAGCTCCTGATACGGTGTACCCTTTTCCCGTAATGCCTCGCGAACGGTAAGCCCGGCTTTGGCAACCATTGATTTTATGGTTTCGCGGGTAGGCGGGGTTTTTAAATATTCAATAATGACGGGTTCTATCCCCGCATTGCGTATCATGGCCAATGTATTGCGAGAAGTGCCACAGTTAGGGTTATGGTAGATGGTAACGTTGTTCATAAGTGTTCCTGTAGTGAGCAATCATATACTTTAAGCTTGGTACAGCTGCGCGTATTAACTGAGATATTAACGGACAACTGACCCATTAAAATTTTAAATTACTGTTAATCAAATAGCATCAATCACGGTAGTATACTATAATTCGATAAATATCGAAATATAGAAACAAAAAGACAACACAGGAACGCTGATGGAAACCAAAGATGCCGTAAAAGCCTTGTCTGCACTGGCCCATGAAGCCCGACTTGAAGCCTATCGACAACTGGTACAGGCCGGCTCTGCCGGCTTGCAGGCCGGACAACTTGCAGAAACGCTAGGGATACCTCCCTCTTCACTATCCTTTCATTTGAAAGAGTTCATGAATGCCGATCTTCTGGCGTCAAAACATGAAGGCCGGTATGTCATTTACTCGGTAAAGTTCGAGTCCATGTCAACCTTATTGGATTATTTAACTGAAAATTGCTGTGCTGGAGATAGCTGCCTGGTCACATCACCTGAACCGCATGTCAAATCTGAAAATTGAATTGAAAAGCGACTGTCCTGCCAGATTAACAATTACCCCAGGCCAAACAACTTGGCGTATTTTTATCTTAAATATTAACCACTGACATACTGCATTTAATCAACAGGAAATATCGTGTTTGCATCTTTAGCCATTTTTATTGTGACCATTACTTTTGTCATTTGGCAACCTCGTGGTTTAGGCATCGGCTGGAGTGCCTCTTTAGGTGCCTTACTGGCCTTATTATTTGGTGTCATACAAATAAGTGATATCCCTGTCGTTTGGGATATTGTCTGGAATGCTACCGCGACCTTTATCGCTATTATTATCATCAGCTTACTGTTGGATGAAGCTGGCTTTTTTGAATGGGCAGCACTGCATGTCTCCCGCTGGGGCGGTGGCAAAGGCAAAGTTTTATTCAGTCTGATTATTTTGCTTGGCGCTGTCGTTTCCGCATTTTTTGCCAATGACGGGGCAGCCCTTATTCTTACCCCCATTGTGATGGCCATGCTATTGGCCCTGGGATTTGGTCCCAGTGCCACCCTGGCGTTTGTCATGGCTGCCGGCTTCATTGCCGATACCGGCAGTTTGCCTTTCATTGTCTCCAATCTGGTCAATATCGTTTCAGCTGATTTTTTTGATATCAGCTTTTCCCGATATGCCGCTGTTATGGTACCGGTTA
>Ga0172382_10000560_pt1 | contig 70357 bp, 74 predicted proteins | sample Leawel138RmetaG_FD_122245 | JGI IMG/M metagenome (GOLD analysis project Ga0172382, IMG submission 122245) | Leachate microbial communities from a municipal landfill in Southern Ontario, Canada - Leachate well 138R metaG | ecosystem: Engineered > Solid waste > Landfill > Unclassified | place...
TCACGTTTTACGTTGTTTCGACAATGAAAACATAACCCATGTCGATGGATCAATTAATCCTGTGCGCGACAAGGAAACCATTGATATTGAACTTCAATTAAAGGATCTTGAATCCGTTGAAAAACGAATTGAAAAAGCCAATAAAATGGCACGAGTAGGAAACAAAGAAGAAAAAGCGATTGCTGATCTTTTAATTTCTGCGAAAGCGTTTTTGGAACAAGGAAGAAACCTTCGTGAAATGGATTTGAGCGAAGAAGATGCGGAAATCATCGATAGCTTGCAATTAATTACCTTCAAACCTGTACTTTATTTATGCAATGTTGATGAAGAAGCTGTAAAAAACGGCAACCCCTATGTAGATGCGGTAAAAGAAGCGGTGAAAAATGAAAATGCAGAAGTTTTGGTTTTGGCAGCACAAATAGAAGCCGATATTACAGAATTGGATACGTACGAAGAGCGTTTGATCTTTTTGGAAGAAATGGGATTGGATGAACCTGGTGTAAACCGTTTGATTCGTTCCGCTTATTCGTTGTTGGAATTGCAAACTTATTTTACAGCCGGCGTAAAAGAAGTGCGTGCATGGACCATCAAAGAAGGATTTACAGCACCACAAGCGGCAGGAGTAATTCACACCGATTTTGAGAAAGGTTTTATTCGCGCAGAAGTTATTTCGTACGAAAACTTTGTTCATTACGGTTCAGAAGCCAAAGCAAGAGAAGCTGGGAAATTAAGCGTGGAAGGTAAGTCATACATTGTAAAAGACGGCGATGTGATGCACTTTTTGTTTAACGTTTAAATTTTTAGGAGTCCTCACTTTTTGTCGTTTTCTGAATTTTGAATAAATTGCATATTCTTTATCCCACCTAATTGGGTAGGGATAGATTTAAATAAGGGAGCATGAAAAAGTTTTATCTTAAATCCTATTGGTTTTGGTTACTTTCAAAGAGCATTTTTATTATCATGCTTTTACTAAGTACTTTAAACATATTGGGGGAAGGAAACTTAAAAACGCCTGAATTAATTGTCAATTTGCTTGGACTAATCGAAGCGTTTTTATTAATGGCTACGCTCTCACAAGACTTTTTCTTTTTGAAGAAATTCTACTTTTTAAAAACCATTGCTGGAAGCTTTTTGATTTTATCGGGAATGGCACTAATCATTTATTTAAGTACAGTTTCCGAAGATTCGCAAAGCACCTTTTATTTATTAGGCTTTCCGTTTGGAATTTGGCTAATTTTAATTGGCTTTTTTGATTTACTTCGCATTCAAAAAGCAACTCCCTAATAAATCAGTAAAAAAGTATTCTTTACCTAACAGAAAACGACATTTTGTCAGACGGGTGCGAGTTGGTATTTAATTTGACCATTGAAACTCCAAATTAGAATGACTATGACAAAGGGAAATATTAATGTTTCGGTGGAAAATATCTTTCCACTAATCAAAAAGTTTTTATACAGTGATCATGAAATTTTTCTACGGGAATTAATTTCAAATGCAACAGATGCCACACTCAAATTAAAACACCTCACCAACTTGGGTGAAGCCAAAGTTGAATATGGCAATCCAATCATCGAAGTAAAATTAAACAAGGAAGACAAAACACTTCGAATCATCGACCAAGGTTTGGGAATGACAGCAGAGGAAGTGGAAAAATACATCAACCAAGTCGCTTTTTCAGGTGCTGAAGAATTCTTAAACAAATACAAAGATTCGGCAAATGATGCAGGAATCATAGGACATTTCGGATTGGGATTCTATTCTTCATTTATGGTTGCAGAACGCGTCGACATCATTACGAAGTCATACAAAGACGAACCGGCCGTAAAATGGAGTTGTGATGGAAGCCCTGAGTTCACCTTAGAAAAATCAGACAAAAAAGACAGAGGAACAGAAATCGTTTTGCATATAGCCGAAGATTCCACCGAGTTTTTGGAGGAACATCGAATCCGTGAATTGTTGTTGAAATACAATAAGTTCATGCCGATTCCGATTAAATTTGGAATCAAAACTGAGGATTTACCTCTTGCCGAAGATGCTGCAGAAGACGCTGTTCCTGAAACGGTAGAAGTAGATAATATCATCAACAATCCCAATCCAGCTTGGACAAAAAGTCCTACCGAATTAACGGATGAAGATTATTTGAGCTTCTATCGGGAAATGTATCCGATGCAATTCGAAGAGCCTCTTTTCTGGATTCATTTGAATGTAGATTATCCGTTTAATTTAACTGGAATTCTATTTTTTCCACGTTTAGGAAATAACATCAATATCGATAAGGATAAAATCCAATTGTATCAAAATCAAGTGTATGTAACCGATGAAGTAAAAGGAATTGTTCCTGACTTTTTGATGTTACTTCGCGGTGTGATTGACTCTCCCGATATTCCACTGAACGTTTCTCGTTCATACCTTCAGGCAGATGGTGCAGTAAAAAAGATCTCGCAATACATCACCCGAAAAGTGGCGGATAAAATGAGTTCTTTATTGAAAGATAACCGAGAAGAATTCGAACAGAAATGGAACGATATCAAAGTAGTTTTGGAATACGGAGTTGTTTCGGAAGAGAAATTTGCAGAGAAATCAGATAAGTTTATGCTTTACCCAACGGTGGAAGAAACCTATTTCACGTGGGATGAGTTGAAAGATAAAATCAAAGACAACCAAACTGATAAAGATGGGAATTTGGTGATTTTGTATGCAACAGACAAAGACAGTCAAGATGCGTACATAGAGTCAGCAAAGGAAAAAGGATATGAAGTTTTGTTGTTTGATTCGCCGATTTCCTCACATTTTATTCAACGTTTGGAGCACGCCAATGAGAAAGTGCAGTTGGCACGTGTTGATGCAGATCACATTAACAATCTGATTAAAAAGAATGAAACTGTTATTTCTCGACTTTCAGACGAACAAAAAGAGAGTTTGAAAGGAGCAATTGAAAGTTCGATAGACAAGAAGAAATACACGATTCAACTGGAAGATTTGAGTCTGACAGATGCTCCGTTTGTAATTACACAGCCCGAGTTTATGCGTCGAATGAAAGAGATGCAACAAAACGGCGGTGGCGGAATGTTTGGAATGGGTAATTTCCCCGAAATGTATAATTTGGTGGTAAACGCGAACAGTGATTTAGCCAATGAGATTTTGGAAAAATCCGAAGAAGAAAAATCAGAATTGATTAATCAAGCTTTGGATCTAGCAAAATTATCTCAGAATTTATTGAAAGGAAAAGAATTAACCGATTTCATTAAGCGAAGTTTCGAGCTATTGAAATAAGTAAGTTAACCTATAATTTTAGAGCCTGTTCATTGTAAAATGAACAGGCTCTTTGTTTTAACAAACCTAGGCTCTATACGGATTACAGAATTTCACCCATCCTAACACCTCACTCCACAAACCTATGAACTATTGGATAACAACACAATACAATCAAAAAAATAAATTAATAAAATGTTAAAATTTTCAAACAACGTATTAGTAAAATCAATATATTTGAATATACTTAAAACTTATTTATGAAAACCAAACTAATTTTAACTGCCTTTATTTTCACATTTTCTTTGATTTTAAAAGCGCAATTGTACGTTACGGTCGATTCGTATCAAGAAGCCGTGCTTAATCCTAACACCCAAGATTGGGATTTAATTTCAGAAAAACAAGAGGTTTCTATATTCCAATTGGATATGGAGATGACTACTTTATTGCATACGGTAAAAGGCTCAGAAAATGTCAGTTGGTACACAGTTACAAAGTGGGAATTCGATGATGAAAAATCCACGTATTTCCTTATCGCGAATACTCTTGAGGACGATGTAGAACACATAATTGGAATCGATGGAATTAATATGATGTTATCCATCATGACAGAGAAAAATGGAGTACAATCCGTTACCGGTCACAACATAGTTGACATACAGTTTGAAGAATAATATGAACTCCTCCAAAAATGAATAAATCCGTTTTAGATACTTTTTCCAAATTCAAATCCTAAAAAACACAGTATGAAAACCAAACTAATCCTAGCTACACTACTTTTCACCTTTTGCTTGTTTGCAAATGCGCAATTAGTCATTAAAACCGATGTAAGTCAAGATTTATACTTTGACACAGAGTTAAAAGATTGGCAAGTTGTTAAAGATCATGATGTTCCCACAATTTTTAAATTAGCTGAGGATATGAAAACCCTTTCTTATACCGAGAACGGGGTAACGGATGATTTCACAATAAAAACGTGGGAGTTTAATGATGAAAAGGCTGTTTTTGACTTAATTATCCATGATACTTCCTACAACGAATTCACTGTCATCATTGATGGTATTAATCTTTTTTTATCGATGACTACCCAAATAGAAGGCACAGATTTTATGCTCCTTTATAATATTGTTGACATCATAAATGAGAGTGAAGAATAATTTTACTTTTGAGTAGAAGTCCTTTTTGGCGAATAACTTTCATCGCTTAATTCCTTTCGTAATTTTCGGATACATTTAAGGATTTCATCTCTGTTTTTAGCACTTTTAATCCATTGAGGTAAACGACTTGCCATACTTTTATTCTTATTTGGGATTCGTTCTCTCAGCTCTGCTTCTACATATTTTTCAAGGAAGTCCAAATGGTCTAAGTTCAATGCCCAAAGCATTTCACCGCAACAAGGGATTTCTAAATAATCTTTCAATTCTACGGAAATGGGTGCGAGTTTAAATCCATCTTCCACTTTCTTGAATTCTTTGTGGTAGCCACAATGAATACACGAAATTTTCATTTCAAAAAAATCAACCGGTTTTGAACATTTCGGGCAATTGACGATCCGATAATCGGAGAAATCACTGGCAATTTTGCCTTTATCTTCAAACCTTTTTTTATTCATGTTTTCTAATTCTTCTTTAGCCTAAACCTTTTGTTTTTAAAAAGTAAAAGAACAATAAGAACCATCCGACAATCATAAACAATCCGCCCAAAGGAGTGATGGGACCTAACCATTTTAGGTTAATTCCCCAATGGTCGGCAAAAGACAAAAGATAAATACTGACAGAAAAAACAAAGGTTCCAATAATTAAACTCCAAGCAGCACTTTTTTCCAAAGTCGATCCAAACTGAAGGGTTAAACCGATGATTACCAAAAGTAAGGCATGATACATTTGATATTTCACACCCGTTTCAAAACTGAGTAATTTTTCGGCCGGAAGAATTTTCTTAAAAGCATGCGCACCAAACGCACCTAGAATCACCGAAGTTGCACCGTATAAAGTACCAACTAACAAAACCAACTGTTTCATTTCTTTAAATTTAGTGTAAAGATAGTTTTATCCGCTAAACTATGAAAAATTCCATCGCCCGAATAAATACGGAGATTTTCTTTTATTAATTAATTGTAAATTTGGACCATGCAAACAATCATTCAATATATTTTCATAGCCTTTGTCTCAGTTGTAGCCGTGGTTTATGTCGTGAAAATGATACGGGATCTAATCGTTTCGAAGAAATCCCAGCCCAAAGACTGTGGCGGTTGCGACTCCGAAGTAGATGAATCCCCAAAAAAGAAAGGATGACTTTTTAGGTCATCCTTCTGTTAGTGTAATGTAATTTATTATTTAGCCTTCTGGAATTTCTATCGGCACATTAATTTTACCTTCGGTCACTATAATTTCTTCACCTGGAACTCCATTTGTGAATTTCGTAATCGTTCCACTGAATGTTCCTTTCACTCGACCTGTTGTGTCACCTTCACCCAAATCAATGGATGTAATGGTCAAAACAACCGGTAAATAAGTATCTGAAACCGGATCGTAATTCGAATAGAAATCCGATGGATTGTTTGTAGTTCCTAAATTCACTTTGATTTCTACTAAATCTTCTTCTGTAAAAGTATCAACACCAATTCCTCCTGGAATCATCAAACTCAATGTTTGAACTTGATTGGTGTTCTCACCCGAAATAATAGCGCCAGTAGTAATCCCTTGTGCATTTGCGTTGGTACTGAAATCAAATAATTCATCGTTAAATTTCGCTTCCAAAACCCGATCGATATTTACAACCGGTGTAAATTGGATTTTCACAAATTTACCATTGGTTAAATTCACTATTTCATCCGTCGTTAAATTCATTACCGATCCAGAAAAAATCCCACTTACAAATCCTTGACTGTTGTTTACCGAAGTTATGGAAAGATTAAAAGACAAAGGAGCGCCGTCCATCCCAATGTTTGTAAACACGCCGTCTTGGGTCATAATCGTAATCATGGCGCCATTTAATTCGGTATAATTTCCAGTTGCTAATACTTGTGGAAGAGTAATCGAAATGGATCCTCCCGCAGAACTAGTTCCGCTTATATCACTTCCGCCAGACGAAGAGGTGGCCTGTGTGACTTTGCCGAAGTTTTTAAAAACTCCGTTCATATCTACAGAATATGAACCGTCTTGGTCTCCTGTTAAATATTCATCTCCGGGGGTTTGCAATTCGCCGTCGGTACAACTCCATAATAATCCGAATGTCAGAAAAGCAAATAAAAAATATTTAGTCATGTTTAATTTTTTGATAAAAATAGATAAACTTTGAAATAATTCAACGAAATCTACAGAAAACTATTGTATTAATACCCATCTTTTGAAATATCATTGGATACAATTTTTAATGCAGACGATGTTCCAATGCGTTTCACTCCCATTTTAATCATCGTTTCTGCCTCTTTTTTGGTACGAACTCCACCCGAAGCCTTCACAGAAAGTGGACCCGCATTTTCTAGCATCAATTGAATAACTTTTTCATTGGCTCCATTGGGTTCGCCATTAGGTGTTTCATAAAATCCAGTCGATGATTTGACAAAAATAGTTTCCAATGGAAATTCACTTAGCTTGGATACCGAAATATCTCGAATTAATTTAGTAATCGCTACAATTTCAGCATCTGTTAAAGCCGCTGTTTCAATAATCCACTTGACAACTTTATTCGATTTCAAACAAATACGCGAACAGTATTCAATTTCTTCTTTGACTTTTTGTAAACTTCCATTTTTAAAAGAAGTATAATCCACCACAAAATCCAACTCATCCGCACCGTCAGCAATGGCTCTTTGTGCTTCCGAAATTTTCTCGTCCAATGAGTTTCTTCCATTCGGAAAATCAATCACCGTTCCTAATTTCACATTGGCCTCCAACTCGTCAATAAACATTCGTAGAGAACGCACATAGTCAGGACGTACCATCACGGCATAGATGCTATGCTCAATCGCTTCTTGGGTCAGTTCCCGCACTTTCTTTAACGTATCAGAATCTGACAGCCCACTTTGCTGCGGTGTCTTTAAATAGGTTGAATCCAAATATTTTTCAATATCCATACATCTCAATTTAATAGCTTACAAAATTAATGATTTAAAATTGCATAAATAGGAAAATGATCGCTATAACCTCCCAAATATTTTGTTCCGGCATATGTTCGAAACGGGGAACCTTTGAATCGACGATCCCAATCTTGAATCGATTTGTCTTTGTAAATATGTGCGGATTGAAATTGAATGAAATTTTCGGAGTTTGTGAAAAATGATTTCGAAAATAACATTTGATCAAATAGAATCCATCGACCTTCATGTTTCAACGTTCCATTTCCATACCTCATTTTCAGCATAGGATTGTAGAATTCGTCATTTTTAAAACCCTCTTCCTCACTGGTTATCAGAATCTCACGCGCATTTTCATCCGTGGGATTTCCATTGAAATCACCCATTACTATAATTTGAGCCAAAGGATTAGCCTCTAAAATAACATCTGCTTTCTTCCGAATCGTTTTCAAAATCAAATTCCGAAAATCTTTGTTGAAATCATTGTCCCGACGTGAAGGAAGATGAATCGTAAAACAATGAATCAAATTTCCTTCTATTTTGAATTGGGTATAAAGTACGTCGCGCGTAAAATCCTCCCTACCGTCTTCTCTAAAAAAACTATTTTGAATCGGTTCCGAATGAATCATTTCCACGAAATTCTTTCGATACAACAAGGCGGTATCCATTCCTCTCTCATCCTGTGATACAAAATGAATGAAACCATAGGCATATTCTTTTAAATGTTCCGATTCCACCAAGTCTTTAAGTACCTTTTCGCTTTCAATTTCTGCCAATCCTACAATCAGAGGCGGATGTCCCGTTTCCCTTAAACCCAATTCACTAATGACGCTACTTATTTTCCACACTTTATTGTCATACCGCTTTTGGGTCCACTTTCGACTTCCGTAGGGTTCATATTCATTGTCTAATTTCTGAGGATCATTGTAAATGTCAAAAAAGTTCTCGGTATTATAAAACGCTATGCTAAATGAGTTCATTCTTCTAATGCTAAATTAAAATGCTGGAGAAATTATCTTTTCTTTTTAAAAAAATCTTTCACCAATTGACTGCATTCCTTTTCCAGAACCGAATCTTTCATTTTGGTTTTCGGATGAAGTTGAATTCCTGCATTTCTAAATCCTCTTTTCTCATCTTTCGCACCAAAAACGACCCGCCCAATTTGGCTCCAATACAGTGCGCCGGCACACATCATACAAGGTTCAAGAGTTACATAAAGGGTACAATCACGTAAATATTTCCCACCGATGTAGTTGGCGGCGGAAGTAATCGCTTGCATTTCAGCATGAGCAGTGACATCGGTTAAAGTTTCAGTCAGGTTATGACCTCTTGCAATGATTTTATTTTTAGAGACAATTAGGGCTCCAATGGGAACTTCCTCCTTTTCCAATGCCATCATCGCTTCATCCAAAGCTTTTCGCATAAAATATTCATCTGAATACAATTCTTCCATCGCATAAAAATACTAAGAATTTAAAACTTTCAGCTTTCGAAGTGTAAAAATTATCGAAAACACTTTTTGAAACTTCGTAAAAACAAAAACTCCGGAAAATCCGGAGTTTTTGTTTTTATAAAAAAATACTTTTTTTATTCTGCTGCACCTTCAGCTGCTGGAGTTTCTCCTTCGGCTGTTTCCTCTCCTTCAGCATCTGCATCATCTTCATCGAGATCCGCAACTGCTGTTCGAGACGTGCGAACGGCTACAACCACCGCGTTGTCTGGGTGAAGAATTGTGAATTCATCCGTACGGATTGATTCAACATAAATCTTTGCACCAATACGCATTGGGGTAATGTCAACAACGATCTCATCGGGCAAGTTTGCCGGAATCGCTCTTACTTTCAATTTACGCATATTAAAACGTAAAACACCTCCCGCAACAACACCTCGTGCACGACCTGTCAAACGAACTGGAACATCTATTGCCACTGGTTTATCATCTTCCAATTGAAAGAAGTCAGCGTGAATAATTCGATCAGTCACAGGGTGAAACTGAATGTCTTGCAAAATTGCATGAACTTTTGTTCCATCCGCTAACTCTAAGTTTACAGTGTGTGCTTCTGGTGTGTAAACCAAACCTTTGAATTGTTTCTCTTCGGTTGAGAAGTGTAAAGGTTCTTTTCCACCATACACAACACAAGGTACTTGGTCAGCATTACGTAAGGCACGACTTGATTTCTTACCCACGTTTTCTCTTTTTACACCTTGAATTGTAATAGATTTCATAAAATTGTTATATAAATTAAATAATAAATTTCGAACTAATTGATTTCTTGCTATGTACCATGTGCATAACATCCGCAAAAAGTGGCGCGCAAGATAGCACTTTTATTTTAGAAACCGATGTGTTTTTTAACGGAATACTATCAGTTACAGCAATTTCAACCAAAGGGGAGTTCTCCAATCGTTCATACGCATTGCCTGATAGTACGGGATGCGTAGCAATGGCTCGTACACTTTTCGCTCCTTTTGCCATGATTAATTCGGCTGCTTTTGCCAAAGTTCCTGCGGTGTCAATCATATCATCCAATAAAATCACATTTCGGTCCTTTACTTCCCCAATCAACATCATATTCTCCACCTGATTGGCGATTTTTCGCTCTTTGTGACAAATAACGATTTCGGCATCCAAATGTTTGGAATAATTGTTTGCACGTTTTGCACCTCCCATATCTGGCGAAGCAATCGTTAAATTATCCAAATTCAATCCTTGGATGTAATCAATGAAAACAGTGGATGCATACAAATGATCTACAGGAATCTCAAAAAATCCTTGAATTTGATCCGCATGTAAATCCATAGTCATTACTCGGGTTGCTCCTGCTACTGTCAACATTTTTGCAACTAATTTTGCGCCTATCGGAACACGTGGTGCATCTTTTCGATCTTGTCTTGCATATCCAAAGTACGGAATTACAACTGTGATTTTATCCGCCGACGCTCTTTTTGCAGCATCACATAACAACAATATTTCCATTAAATTATCGGTAGGCTGAAACGTTGAACCGATGATAAAAACCCTTGTTCCCCGAACGGATTGTTCAAAGGCTGGTTGAAATTCTCCATCACTAAAATAAAGCATTTTTTGCTTGCCTAATTCCTCACCGTAATATTCAGCAATTTTAAGCGCAAGGTCTCGACTACCTTGGGTTGAAAATAAAAGAGCCTGTTGTTCCATACTGTATTGTGTGTTAAGTGGATATTTTGGGAGTGCAAAATTAAACATATTCTCCACCATAATCCAATTTCAAACCCATTATTTTTTAGATATGTTTTATTTGACTGGAAAAAGCAGAAATTAACTCAGTTTAAAACACTTAGAAATAAAAAAAAAGCCCGGACAAAACCGGGCTAAAAATTCTATGAGGAGTTTTTAATATATATAACCTACAACTTGATAGGCTCTGTGTCCTTGGAAATTCACTCTTGTATACAATACGCCGAAATATTCGTAATATTTATGACCGTTGATTCGCACTCTTTCATAATGAGAAGGCAAACTATAAACAATGGCGCCAATTGGCGGTTGTACAACATAGTAGTTGTTTCTGTCCCACGTATAATACGTTCCGTGTGAATAGTAATAATGATTTCCACCGATGTAAATATTTGTATAATCATACGGCAAACGAGGAACCATCATCCCAAAAGGCGCTGCCACTCTTCGGTAACGGTTGTTGTAATTTTGGTAATAATAACCGTCTTCCATATAATAGTTGTAATTATTATGACGAACCGTTGTAAAATTCGGGTTGGAATTTGGGTAATAGTAATTCCGATCTGCTTCTGGACGTGAATAGCGTATAGCATTTCGACTAAAATTCTGAGCTTGCGGCTGGTTTTCAACACGAACCGTTCGCACGCCTTCATTCGGACGGGGATTTGTATTTGTATTTCCTGTACGTGTATTTCCTTGATTCCCACGCACCGGATTGGTATTCGAATTGTTCACAGACGTATTTCGAACGGAAGATGTACTATTTCCTCGAGTGGGCTGTTGATTGGTGTTTTGATTTCCTCGCACCCCTGAATTCGCGCGGTTTCCATTGATTGAATTGGATTGTGTGGAAGAATTTGAGCGTGTATTATCTTGAGTCGTAGTATTTGTACGAACTGCTTTGTCTGAATTGCTTCGAACTCCGTTGTTGGAAGTTCTAACTTGTGCATCGACCATGAGCGTGGTAGCCATCACCATCAATGCGCCTAAAAAGAATCGAATTGTTTTCATATTCATTGAATTTGTTTAGGTATATACCAAATCCATGCTAAACTATAAAATAGTGAGAGATAAAGTGTTAAATGTTTTGGATTGCTAAAAGCGAATTGATGTAACAACCTTTGATCAAGTGAATTAAGGTGATTTATAATTACAGAAATAATCCACTAAAATTACTGTATAAAATTTAAAAACACAGGTTTTCATGAGTTAAAGTTGACTATGCAATTTAAAGTGAAGTTAACACCGAATTACAAATCTTACTTGACTTCAATGTTGCATAATTGTTGTAAACAGCTTTTAAGCCAAGTTTTCCCACCCTTTAATTCCATCTTTTTTCAGCTCTAACAAAAGATAAATTAGTATGATTCCAAGCAATCCAATATAAGATATTGCTCCAGTTCCTATATTCAGATTAATTATTAATGTGATTATACGTGATCCAACTAATGCCCAAAAAGCCCATTTTTTCCAGTAGAACAGAAACACAATTAAAATAAGATCAATAATACTGAGTATTCCGAAAATTAACTCTGTTTTATTTAATTCATGAAGGTTATTTTCAAGAAAGAAGATTTTGGAACTCATTAAATCAGTTAAAAATATAATCCAGATAAAAATAGATAGTAATAACTCCTTTTTTTAGAAGTTTCGGTTAATATCATTTAGTACAGAATTTTAAACTTTCACATAATAACTAGACACACACAAAAAGTCACGCCTATCTTCCTTTTCAATCAAAAACATTGCATTTTCACATACTATCCAAGAAACTATCTTAAGAAAACTCTATTTCTTCAAAAACATGCGCAGTTCTCAAAACCTAATTCTACTCATCAAATGAATTCCAGCCTTGTGCCGTTAAAATCATGGCGGAGTTATCGCCGCTTAACATCAAATAATTTTCTCCGTTTTGTTCGGTTGTATGACCAATCACCGTTAAGTTTGGATTGCCTTTGATTTTTAAGAAATCATTTTGGGAAATTGTAAATAGCAATTCGTAATCTTCACCTCCATTCAAAGCACACGTAATCGGATTTATTTTGAATTCTTCAGCCGTTTTAATCACCGTGGGATCCAGCGGGATTTTCTCTTCGTAAATCTTAAATCCATATCCACTTTGTTTGGATAAATGCAGAATTTCAGACGATAAACCATCCGAAACATCAATCATGGAAGAAGGTTTTACTTCCAGCTTTTCCAATAAATCAATAATATCTCCTCGGGCTTCGGGTTTCAACTGACGCTCAATTAAATAATCGTAACCCGCCAAATCGGGTTGGGTATTTGGATTTACTTTGAAAACTTCATTTTCTCTTTCCAACACTTGCAAGCCCAAATAAGCTGCACCCAAATCACCACTCACGACTAATAAATCATTTTCATTGGCACCGTCTCTATAGCATATTTCTTCTTTATTGGCCGTACCCACAGCGGTAATGGAAAGAATCAATCCACTGTTTGATGAAGTGGTGTCACCTCCTACCAAATCGACTTTGTATTTTTTGCAAGCGATTTGCATTCCGGCATACAATTCTTCTAATGCTTCCAACGGAAAACGATTGGAAACCGCAAAGGAAACCAAGATTTGAGACGGTATTGCATTCATTGCATAAATATCGCTCAGATTGGTTACCACCGCTTTGTAACCCAAATGTTTCAAAGGAACATACGCCAAATTAAAATGAATCCCTTCGACCAACATATCGGTCGAAATCACGGTTTCTTTTTCTCCCAATCGTAAAACAGCAGCATCATCACCTACTCCTTTTTGGGTGGATTCATTGTGGATTTCAAAGGAGTGAGTCAAATGCTCAATCAATTTAAATTCACCGATTTGCTCCAACGGAGTTAAGTATGGTTGTTTATCGTCCAACATAATTAAAAGTTTTTAGGATCTATATTTTGAGGATGGGCGGGCAATTCTTTTAAATCTCTCATCGATAAAACTTTCATGTTTTCTCGATCGAGATAAACTTCCAGTTTTTCTTTCATTTCTTGAGGCGGTGCCATCTTTTTCCGTTCTTTGGTCGAAAACCAAACGCCCAATACGCGTGAATAAGCCAAATGAGTTCCTGTCTTTTTATCGTACAAATTATGTTCAAATTCAAAGATTTCACCGTCTTCCGAATTTCCGGAAACAGCGACTGAAATCATGATTTCTTGTCCTTCATGGGCTTCTTTGAAAAACGAAAATTCTTCTCGTAAAACCGCCGGACCAAATTGATATTTCGCGAAATCAATCAAAGTAATGCCGCACTTTCTTAACAATTCTACCCGCGCAAAGCTGGTGAAATTCATAAAAGAGGAATTTGCCAAATGCATATTTGCATCCAAATCAGACCAACGAACCTTGGTTTCTGCATAATATGTTTTCATCAATGAAAAATTTTGAGCAAAGATACAAAAGGATTCAAAGCAAATAAAAAAGGACTTGCCGCAACAAATCCTTTCATTATTCTATACTTTATAAGAACGATTAATAATAAACAAACGTTTCTGTGTAGTTGTCTTCACCACTAATTTCATTGAAAGTATGTGTTGCAGACGTTGGAAATCCATTTTCATTGTATAGATAAGAGATTGTTTCAACTGCACCATCCGACTCCTCAACTTTTAGTGTATTGTGTGATATCACTCCCATTAATATAGCCATTGGATCCATATAGGGTGAAAATTTATCATCTCTGAAAACGGTTTCAGACCATTCGCCATCTATATTTTCGGTATAACTACAATTGGCATCATTAAATGTATAGGAAGTAGTGGATGTGGGTGAACCTTCTATATTTAAGGTAGTTACCATATTGCTGATTCCACATGGAGCAGAATACGTGATTTGCGAAGTCATTTCTCCTATAATTCCATCTTGTATCGACAGTTTTGCCGTTGTTTGCGTTTCTATTTCAAATTCAGCACTTGTGGTTGTAATAAGCTCGCCTCCTAAATACCCTTTGGAAACAAATTTCACCTTACCTTCAGATGGATATTGATACGTTATCTCAGCGTAACTTCCTTGATCTGTAATATCTGAATGTGAAATTATTTTCGTTAATCGATTTTGACCATCATACGTGTAGGTTGAAAGCCCTTCAAAACTTCCAGTTTGAGTTTTAACCTCTTTTAAAAGCATCTCCACTTCCGGTCCATCACTTCCACCTCCTGTTGGATGGTAACTTTCATCTTCCCAAGGGTCACAGGACTGAAATACAAAGGCCGAAAAAACGACCGTTAAACCCAATGCAATTTTATTTCTCATACGTTTTGTGCTTAATATTTCATAAAATTAAGTTTTTTTGAGTTATTTCAAAATTTTCACGGGATTATTAACTAATTATCGAAGTAATTCATAGATTAATTCACTTTCGTATCCCTTTTGCATTAAATAATTTCGAATTTTCGCTTTTTTCTTAAAACTATCGCGTTCGAGTTTGAGGGATTCCTTTTTCTTTTCAAATAATTCCTTTAGAACTTCCGTATAAATCGCGTCATCAATTTCTTTCAAGCCGATTTCTATTAAATGGAGTGGAACTTGTCTTTTCCTTAATTCGACACGTATTTTATTTCGCCCCCACTTTTTTTGATTGAATTTTCCACGCGCAAAGCTTTTTGCAAACCTTTCTTCGTTCAGAAATTTATTTTCAATGAGGTAAATTAAAATTAAGTCCTTGGCTTCGGGAATCAATAAATATTCGCGCATCTTATTCTCAACTTCCCAATGACAGCGGTCTTGATACGCACAATATTTGGCGAGTTTTTCTTTTATCTCATCAAACGTAAAGGATTTATGCTCCATTTATTCTCTGTAATAAATCCGTTTCACACGCGATGAAATCGAAGTCAACACTTCATACGGAATGGTTCCCATTTCTTTAGCAACTTCCATCACGGTTGGATTTTCTCCAAAAACGATTACTTCATCTCCTTCTTTGCACTGAATATCCGTCACATCTACCATCAACATATCCATACAAACCGTTCCTATGATCGGAACTATATTACCGTGAATATTCACTTTTCCAACTCCATTTCCCAATGAGCGACGAATTCCATCGGCATATCCAACCGGAATGGTAGCGATTTTTGATTTTCGTTCTGCCTTAAAGCGTCTTCCATAACTTACAGTTTCTCCTTTTTCGATTTCTGAAATTTGAGAAATTAAAGTTTTAAAAGTAGCAACGCATTTCAATTTACTTTGAACTTCTTCATCGCCTGAAATCCCATACATTCCAATTCCCAAACGAACCATATCGTACTGATTTTCGGGGAAATGAACGATTCCTGAAGAATTCAATGCGTGTTTGATCGGGTTTATATTGAGTTCAGTCGTGATTTTTAAATAGGCATCATCGAAATTCTGAAGTTGGTGCAAAGCAAAATCTCTTTCTTCCGGTACATCTGCTGTTGCTAAATGAGTGAAAATGGATTTCACGCGAACTAATTTTTGATTTTTTAAGAATTCAATCAATTCATCCAATTCTTCTTTCCGAAAACCCAACCGATTCATTCCGGAATCCATTTTTAAATGAATAGGAAAGGGAATATTGATCGATTTTTCTTTTAATTTCTGAATGAATAAATCCAAAACGCGTTTGCTGTAAATCTCGGGTTCCAATTTAAAATCAACGATGGAAGAATAACTACTTTGTTCGGGATTCATCACCAAAATCGGTAAATTAATTCCAGCTTTTCGTAATTCTACACCTTCGTCTGCATACGCAACACCCAAATAATCGATTTTAAAATGTTCCAAGGTTTGGGCAATCTCAAAACTTCCTGTTCCATAACTGTTGGCTTTGATCATTGCCATCATTTTGGTTTTGGGTTTGATTTTACTTTTAAAAACTTTGATGTTGTGCATCAATGCTTGAAGATTGACTTCCAACAAAGTATCGTGCGATTTCTTTTCTAAAAAAGACGAAATCTTCTCCAATTGAAAAGGACGCGCTCCTTTGAGTAAGATCGCTTCGTTGTTTACGTTCTGAACGCTCAATGTCTTGAAAAACGCATCGGTCGTACGGAAAGTACGTGCATCGGCTTTGAATAAATCACGGTATCGGGGAATGTAATCACCAATTAAAACCAAATCGTTGATTTGATAGGAATTGACCAAATCAGCCACTTTTCGATACAATCTATCTTTGTTTAAATCGCTCTGTAAAATATCAGTGAGCACCAAGCTCTTATGTGGAAACGGTTGTTGCGCCAATACATCCAATGCCACTTTTACGGAATGCAAATCAGAATTGAAGGTATCGTTAATCAAAATGCTATCTCGAATTGCTTCTTTGATTTCCAATCGCATTTCAACAGAAAGAAGTGTTTTTATTTTTTCTATATAATTCTCCACATCCAATCCCATAGCGGAAATAGTAGTCAATGCCGTCAAACTATTATCGATGGAAGCCGAGTCTCTGAACGGAAGCTGATACGTTATGTCTTTTGAATTCCAACGAATCCGTACTTCTTTTCCCGTTGGAATGGTGGCCGTTGAAAGAAGTTGAATGGTGTTGTCTTTTTCTTTTCCGAAGCTGATTTTCTTTTGATTCGCACAATTTTTATCGACCAACTCTTTTACCAATTCATTGTCCGCATTAAAAACCAGAGATTCACACTTTTTAAATAATTTTAGTTTTTCGAGAATTAATTCTTCTTTTGAATTAAAATTCTCCAAATGCGCCGAACCCATATACGTCAAAACACCAATTTTTGGATGAATCATTTCTTCCAACGCTTCCATTTCATTGGGATGAGAAATTCCGGCTTCAAAAATCCCTAATTTTCGGTCGGCCGTAATTTGTAAAACTGAAAGTGGAACGCCGATTTGGGAATTGTAACTTTTTGGACTTCGGACAATGGAATAATCTTTCCACAAAAGTTGATTCAGCCATTCTTTGACAATGGTTTTTCCGTTGCTTCCGGTAATTCCAATCACGGAAAGTTGAAATTGTTTTCGATGGTATTTCGCCCAAATCTGCAACGCTTTTAAGGAAGAATCAACGATGAGATAAGCGGCATCTCGTTCGGGTCGTTCGATTTCTGAAACCACAAAAACTCGAATTCCTTTCTCATACGCATCACTTAAATACTGACTTCCATTTTCACGAAAATCATCAAAAGCAAAGAAAACGCCGTTATTGGGTTGAAAAATCATTCGTGAATCGAAATAAATTTCCTCCACCACACCTGTCGGATTACCAATCAGTTCGGCCGAAATAATTTCAGCCAGTTCCTGTATTCTGTACGAATCCAAAATTTTGAGTTTTTAAAATTAATGAGTTAAATTTAGTAAATCCGCTTGGAATCAAGACGGAGAACTTGGATTTTCTTTCGAATCCTTTTTTCTCTCTTCCCAAAAAGCACGTCGACTCAGTGGTTCATATTCTTCATTTTCACCGAGTTCCACCAACTTATCGCTTTTTATTTTTCGATGGGAATAATGGGCCAAGTTGCCCGTTTTTACGCAGATTGCATGCACTTTAGTCACATACTCCGCCGTTGCCATCAGATAAGGCATAGGACCAAACGGACGGCCTTTAAAATCCATATCGAGTCCTGCAATGATAACTCTTTTTCCTTGGTTGGCTAATTGATTAGCCACATCGACAATTCCTTCGTCAAAAAATTGGGCTTCATCAATTCCCACCACTTGCGCCTCTCCAGCTAAAATCAAAATATTATAGGCAGAATCTACGGGCGTTGCTTCCAGTGCATTTTGGTTATGAGAAACCACTTCCTCCTCATCAAAACGAATATCGACGGCAGGTTTAAATATTTCCACTTTTTGATTAGCAAATTTCGCACGATTGATTCGACGAATTAATTCTTCGGTTTTTCCCGAAAACATCGATCCGCAAATAACTTCAATCCATCCGCTTTGCTTACTGTGGTTTATGGTATTCTCTAAAAACATAGGAAGGCAAAGTTAATTATAAACTAGAATTGTACAATGGTATACAGCGATTATCGGAAAAAGAAAATAGGATAGAAAATGGGACTAATTCAACCTATTTATTTTTTTAATTCTTACTTATTTGAAAACTTCATTTAAGAGTTTTGCCAATCGTAATCCACCTTTCAGAAGTTGTTCTTCCAACAAATCCACATTGTCATAATCGTATTTATATCCAAGATTATCACCCGCTTTTACGGTTGAATAAATTCGTTCGGATTTCTGATAGGAATCAAACAACCAATCCTCCAAACTTTCGGAAGCTAGTTCCCGATTCGTTTTCCGTGAATGAATATCCAAAACTGCGGCAAATTCGGTGTAACTGTATTTTTGAAAATCAACAATTTTCGTATCCCAAACCGAATGTAAATTGGTGGTGTTTTTAAACCATTTTACTTCCAATTTATTTCCTCCCAAATCCTCTTCACGTCCTAAATGCAAAGGTTGATGTGCATCACCAATCAAATGAATGAGAAAATACAAAGCTTCTTGCTTTTCTTTTTCGGACAATTCTTTTCGGTTTTTTAATTGCTCACAAAAAAGTAAAGTTCGTTTGTATAAATTTTCAGTCGTGGAAGTTTTAAGGATTTCATCAAACTGAATCCGGGATTGTTCAGCTGGGAAATTTATAAAATGCCAAGAGTCTGCATGTTTATAACTGGGATTTGATTTTACAAAATCACTCCAATTCGAGTGATATGCCAAAGATTGATTTCCGATAATTTTTCGAATTTCACGTTTTGCTTTTCCAGAAAGATGATTTTCAGCGATTTCAGCAATTACTCTGTGACCTGTAACGCCGAAGGCCAAAACGTTTGAACCTATATTCAAAAACAATAAACTCAAAATGAGTTTTAAGATATTCTTCATAAATAAACTTTGAAAATCAATAATTTAAACGCCTAATATTTTCTTTAGAATCATTTTTGTAATGAGATACGTCGGTTTTACTCCCGTCAACCCTAAACCTCCCGAAGCTAATGTACTTCCGGTTTCCAACGGATTATCCGACGCATAATAGGCGTACATCACCTTTACATCCGGATCAATGTGATTTCGGATTTTGGATGCAATTTGAATTGCTTTTTGATAATGTCCACCTTCCATATCGAGTCCAATTGCTTTCCACGAAGATTCTTTGAAATATTCCAATAAAACGCGATTCTGAAGAGAAGTTCCCAAAACGGTAATCATCGGTCCTTCTGAAATTCCCAATCGACTTCCTTTGAAATCCTCTGCTTTCAACTCATTTTCAAAAACATAATTATCGGTAGGTCCTTCAATAATATGTGAATTTGGAATCATAATATCTCCTTTTTTTCCATCCAATATTCCCGCTTTCCCCATTATGGAAATCGACTTTACATTCATGTAAACCGAACTATCTTTGGTTTTATACGGTTTCAATAATTCATCCATCACCTCAAAAGCCTGTTCACCAAAGGCATAATCCATGACAATTAAAACATCATCTACATCCTTTTCCAATGCAGAAAAAGCGGTGTTTTTTAAATTGGTCTTCTTCAAATCAATGATTTGAACATCCATATTCGTTCCGGATGAATCCGCAATAAAAGTCAATCCATTTTTTTGGCTGAAATCAAAAATCGCATTTCTTAGCTCACTGCTTTTTATGGATGAAATATCCTTGTAAATATCAAATTCATTGAGGGTAGCAAAGTCCTTTTTCAAAGCATCAAAAGAGTACAGCATATTGGAAACACTGTGCATATTGGCGCTAATTATATGAAGCGGACGACCCATTAAACCTTTGTTAGTCAATGTTTTCTTAATCGTATTTGCCCAGGTTTCTCCTATGATATGGTGTCCAATTCGTTCTCTCAAAATAGGAGAAAACGTAATTTCTCTTCGCTTTTCACCACTGTGCTCCATTTGCGAAGTTTGACCCATCCAATAAATTATTTTAAAAAATCGATTCTTATCATCCTCCGTACTGAAGTATTTGTATGCAATCTGAGTTTCATTAAAAGATCGACCCAAAACAGAAGATAAATGCATCAAAGCAACGTCTCTTTCTTGGGTTGTTAACTTATGGTCACCTAGCGCTATCTCTTCAATCTTTCGCCAAATACGGTTTATTTTCTGAGTTTGCTTGTTGTACGCTTTGACTCTGATTTTATCTGCTTCGTTGTACAAAAAAGTTAAGTGAGTCAATGTATCATATACTTCAGAACGACCACGCGTAACTTCAATATTCATTTGACTTTCATCAACGCGGTAACAAATTCTTCTTCTTTTGGGTGGAATTATCGGTCTGAATTTCGTGAAATCTACGCCTTCATTCGAAGTGAAATGGATATACGAAGTTTCCGTAATTCCATCGGGTAAACGATCCAAAACATACATTAAACCGCTTAATTCCACTTTTTCTGGATCGGCTATGGAACCGTAAATTTCCGGATTCAGTTGCAACAATAAGTTTTTAATCATTAATCCCGATTGGCCACTTGGACGATAAACGCCTCGGTTAAACAAGTGACGCATAGATACATATAATCTATCAATGTCCGAAGTAGATTGTCTTGCTTTGGATCTGTTATTAATCATACAGTTTCAATTAAAATTTAAAAATAATTTAGGTCTTGGTTCAAATTAAAACCACTTTTTGGATTTGGATTCTTTTTCCTTGTATTCCGCATCGATTACCATCAATTCATCGTACCATTCTTGACCGAATTTACGAATTAATGCATCTTTCAGGAAATGGGCAACGTTGACTTTGAGTTCTTTTCCCAAAGCACAGGCGTCGGAACAGATGCTCCAAACGTCATAATTAACCGCTGTGAATTTTTTATACTCTTTCAGTCGAATCGGGTATAAATGACAGGAAATTGGTTTTTTGAAATCGGTTGCTCCTGCTTCATAGGCTTTTTCAATTCCGCATTTGGTAATTCCTCTTTCATCAAAAATCACATAGGCACACGCTGCACCTTTTTTCACCAAAGGCGTAACCCATTCGCCGTCGGTGTCTTTTACATATTTTCCTTGTTCTTCAATGGTTTGGATTCCTTCGGGACGTAAAAACGGTTTTATGTCTTCGTAAATATCGTCGAGAATGGTTAATTCATCTTCATTTAAAGGCGCACCGGCATCTCCTTCCACGCAACAAGCTCCTTTACATGCGGAAAGATTGCACACAAATTCTTCCGATAAAATTTCTTCTGAAATTAAGGTATCGCCAATCTGAAACATAGGAATTGTATTTTTATTGACACGCAAAGATAAGAGGATTATTTATTTATCTTGGAATCTGACGCATATTTAAGCCCGTTTTCTCAAAAGCCACAGCCAAAAACCTATATTCTTTTAGATTTGCCCTACTTTTGCAGTGAAATGAAATCCTTATTACAAACAATCAATTTTCCAATCGATTTACGTCAACTGAAGAGAAGTGAATTGGATTCCTTGGCTATGGAATTGCGTGAATTTATTTTGGATACACTTTCGGTAAAACCCGGTCATCTTGGCGCAGGATTAGGCGTTGTTGAATTAACGATTGCTTTGCATTATCATTTTAACACACCCGAAGATTTATTGATTTGGGATGTGGGACATCAATCCTATCCTCATAAAATTTTAACCGGTCGAAAGGATGTTTTCTCAACTTTACGGCAAATTCAGGGAATCTCTGGATTTCCAAGTCGTGATGAAAGTGAATACGATGTGTTTGGAACCGGTCATTCTTCCACTTCAATTTCTGCGATTACAGGAATGGCTCTGGCCAATCAATTGCAGAAAAAAAATAACAAACATATTGCCGTCATCGGTGACGCGTCGATTGTTTCAGGAATGGCGTTGGAAGGTTTGAATCATTTGGGAAGTACAGATTTGGATGTTTTGATCATTCTAAACGACAACTCAATTGGAATTGATCCATCGGTAGGCGCTTTGAAAGAACATTTCTTCAAATTAAAAGACGGAAAAGAAAAATCAATTTTTAAGGATTTTGGGTTTCATTACAAAGGAGTAATCGACGGCCATAATTTTGATGAATTATTTTCGGCTTTTGAAGAATTGGATACACTAAAAGGACCGAAACTTCTTCATGTAAAAACAACCAAAGGAAAAGGCTATCGTCAAGCCGAAGCCGATCAAGTGCGATGGCATTCACCGGGATTGTTCAACAAAGAAACGGGTGAGATTTCCGTAAAAACGAACAATGGATTGAGTTTTCAATCGGTTTTTGGAGAAACCATGACGGAATTAATGCGAAAGAATGAATCAATTGTCGCTTTGACACCGGCTATGCTGAGTGGAAGTAATTTAATTCAAGCAAAAAAAGAATTCCCAAATCGCGTTTTGGATGTAGGAATTGCTGAACAACATTTGGTGACTTTGGCCGCTGGATTAGCGACGCAAGAAATGGTTCCGTATTGTACGGTATATTCGACTTTTTTACAAAGGGCGTATGATCAGATAATTCATGATGTCGCCTTGCAAAACCTACCTGTTGTTTTCTGCATTGATCGTGCAGGAATCGTGGGTACAGACGGATCTACCCATCACGGATATTTTGATATTTCATTTTTGCGTGCCATCCCCAATATGATTGTTTCTGCACCGCATACCGAAAATGATTTCAAGAATTTATTGTTTACCGCTCAGTTTACAGAATCCCCATTTTCCATTCGCTTTCCAAAAGGAAGTATAGAATCCGATTCCCGTCCAATGGAGAAATTGGCTATTGGAAAAGCAATTGAAATCCAAAAAGGAAATGAAATTGCACTCTTGACTTTTGGAAGTTTAGGAAGTCGAATTCAATCCATTTTAAATAAAATTCCAAATAAAGAAAAATTTGGACACTATAAATTTTTATTCTGTAAGCCTTTGGACGAGAGCGTTCTAATCGAAATTTTCAGCAATTATACTACGGTTATAACTTTTGAAGACGGTGTTTTAAACGGCGGATTTGGAGATGCTGTTTTGGAATTTGCAATGACTCAAAATTACAAAGGGAAAATTTACCAAAAAGGTTATCCGGATGAATTTATTCAACATGGAAGTGTGGATGAATTGGAAAAAGAAATCGGTTTGGATGAGGAATCGATTTTGGAATTTTTGGAGGATTTATAAGTCTAATTTTCAGAGGTAAAATAACTACATCAACAAAACCATCAATGTCCCAATTGAAATAAACAACCACAACAAAACGGCCATTACAATAGGTTTTGCTCCAATTGTTTTTAGAATTGCAAACGAAAGACCAGAGCCGATTAAGAATAAGGTTAAGTTCAATCCTGCTTTTGAGAATCCTACAATCGCAGGGCTCATTTTCTGTACAAACGGAATGTAAGTACTCAAAATCATCGCTAATACAAAAAGAGCGATAAACCAAGGAATTTTGACTTTGTTTTCTTTGTTTTTGAATAAAGCGACCGATAAAAACGACAACGGAATAATCCACAATGCCCGAGCTAATTTCACCGTAGTCGCAACTTCCAAAGCTTCCATTCCGTATTTACTTGCAGCACCGACCACGGAACTCGTATCGTGAATCGCAATGGCACACCACATACCGAAACTATGTTGAGACATATCCAGAAAGTTTCCAACATAAGGGAAAATCAACAAAGCAATCGAATTCAAGGCGAAAACGACGGCCAATGCCATTGAGATTTGGTTGGGTTTTGCTTTGACAATCGGAGCAATTGCTGCAATGGCACTTCCACCACAAATGGCCGTCCCGGCGGAAATTAGGTAGCCAATGATTTGGTCAATTTTAAACACTTTGGTCAATAAATAACCCACTATCAGCAAAGAAAAAATACTGACAACTGTAAACACAAAACCTTCCTTTCCAGCATTCAGAGCACTGTTTACATTCATTCCAAAACCCAAACCTACCACGGAAATTTTAAGAAGTTTAGCGGTTAACTCTTGAGTCAAATTCTGGAAAGGATTTCCTACAAACTGCATCATCAAAAAACCTAAAACTAAAGCCAAAGGCGCCGAAACATAAGGCGTTAAACAAAAAAAAGCAAAAGCAAGGTACGTCCCTTTTTGCAAAGTTGGATGGGCTGTAAAGTATTCCTGAATCGAATGTATTAACTTCATGATTGAAATGAATTCGGGTACAAATCTCATCAAATCAATATTCCAAAAGAAATGATAAAAAGTAATTTATGATTACTTAAAGTTATACCCTATCGCGAACTTTTTAAACAAATCTGCCATAGCGGATTTTCCACCTTGTGGTTGAATGAAGTAAAATAAACGTTCGATCGTAACATCTTTTAAATCTATGACTGTGAGCGTTTTATTTTTCAATTCTTGCAAAATCGAGTGGATAGAAAGAAAGGCCATACAATCCGAATAGAATAAATAGGATTTGATGCTTTCTGTATTTCCAATTTGCATTTCTGTATGAAGATCAGTTAGTTTCACGCCGTGTGGTTTCAGTGCAAATGCAATGTTTTCCAAAGTACCTGAACCCGGTTCTCTTAGTAACAGAGGAATTTCTTTGAGATCTTTGATTTCCAATGCATTCTTATTTGCCAAAGGATGTTCGACTCGTGCTGCCAAAACAATTTCATCTTTTATAAAGGGAATATAATGAAATAATTTATTTTTGGACTGGCCCTCAATCAATCCCAAATCGATTTTTTGATGTTGCAAAAGATCTTCAATCGCTTCCGTATTTCGGATGGTCAAAAGAACTTGAATTTCTTCAAACTGCTTGTGAAATTCTGCAAGTAAAGGCGGAAGAACATATTGTGCAATCGTTGTGCTGGCGCCAATTCGTATCGTCCCTTTTTGCTTTTGATTGTGTTGATTGATTTCAAAATCCAATTCCCGATAAATACAAAACAGTTTTTCGGTGTATTTTAATAGGATTTCTCCGGATGTACTTAAGCTAATTTTGGTCCCATTTCGGTTGAAAAGTCGGGTATTCAGATTTTGTTCAATTTCTTTGATGTGCTTACTCACCGCGGGTTGGGTAATATTTAATTCCGTAGCAGCCTTGGTAAAGCTTAATCTTTTTGCCACAGTATCAAACACTTTCAATCGGAAATCAAACATAGTTTTACAAATTATCAGATTTATTTAATTTCTGCTTTTCATAACTTTTCTTCCATTCAAAATAAGCAATAATCGCCAAAACCGTGAAAATCATAAATTGAATCGATGTAATAAGCAAACCTTTGTAAATGAACATGGGAATACAAATCAAATCACCGACAATCCAAAAAATCCAGTTTTCAATTCGTTGTTTGGCCATGAACCACATTCCGATTAAGAAAATAGAGGTCACTAAAACATCCAACCAATTCGCCCAATCCAAATGATATAGTCCTAAATCGACTCCATCCATCGAAAAACTATTGTCCATCCACGGTTTGTAGTAATACACCAAAACGACCACAATCAAACTTATGACAAATAGAACACTTCCGTATATCCAGTCTTTTTTGGTTGCCCAGGACACTTCGACATGGACATTGTCTGTGGAATTTCGTGACCACAAAACCCAACCATAGACACTCATTCCGGTATAATAGATGTTAATCATACAATCACCGAGTAGTCCAAAAACGAAAAGAATATACACATAAATAGCGGTAGAAATAATTCCAGTTGGGAAAACCAAAATATTTCGTTTTAACGAGAAAAACACACTTGAGACGCCTAAAACCACAGCGATAATTTCCAAAACGATTTGGTAGATTTCGTAGGTTTTATAAGGTTCAACGAGGGAAAGAAGAAATTCATTCATAACCAATAAAAAAGGCCCGGACGAGCCGAGCCAAACTATAATTTAGTTCATTAATCTCTTGCCATAAAAATTCGAAGTATGTACCAGAAAAGCAACATCAACGATGCAAATAAAGAAAGTGCTGCAGGAACATATTGATGCGTTCCAAACTCATTTTTAATTTGATGGGTCGAATACAATATACTACCCGAAGCTAAAATAACCATCCCTACCGAAAACCACAATCCAAGGTCAAAGCCAAAGAAGGTTCCGGCGACAATCAATCCCAAAGCAATAAAAAAACCAACGGTTAATCCGGTTTTTAAAATGGAGAAATCTGCTCTTGTTTGCATTACCACAGCGGTTAATCCTACAAACATTGCCAATGTGATGATCGCAGCTTGCATAACCATTTGTGCACCGCCTGAATAATACATCGCCATATATAAGATAGGAACGAAAATTAGTGCTTGTGCGAATATGTACAAAAGAAATCCACCATATTGCATAGATTTCGAAGCATTTTTATAGGTCATATTTTGAGCAACCCATGTGATAGCCATAAATCCACCTAACAATAAAAGCCAAGAATAACCTTGCAAAGAAAGCATCAAATTCACCAAAGGTTCAATTCGGAACATGATGGCTTCCATAAAAACAAAAACCAAAACGCCCACAGCAACATGGGCATAGGTTTTTCTGTAAAACGCAGCTTGCTCAACATTGGTTGATTCAGCAACTAAAACTGGGTTAGTATAATTTTCCATTTGATTCATAATTTTGCTAAAGATAAAAATATTTTAAAAAGGTTCGTCCAAAACCCACACCAAATAATAATCTTCGACCATTTGGTAATAGGCATGGTATTTTCGGGCACTTTTCTCGTCTTCAATCCAACAAGAAATCGCTTTGTTTTCAGTCAATTCAAAAGGTTCTACTTTGTAATGATGCAAGAAGTTCCACAGATTTCCACCATTCAATTTATACAAACCTTCTTTAATTCCCCAAATCACATGCAGATACTCTTCTTCCCTCTCCTTTGGAATCCATAAAGCTTCATCCGAAGAGCGAACAAATTTATCCTTAATATTCAGAATTTTTTCGGGACGGCTTTTCTCAATATCAATTCCTATGTTGTATTTACTCAATCCAATACATACAAGTCCAAAAGAATGGGTAATCGACAATTGTTTATTTGAGGGCAAATAAGGCTTTCCCATCTCGTTGTAATATACATCGAAATCCAACTTCAATTCCCGTAAACATGCATGTAAACCGAGGTATTCCGTGGCTTGTTTGGGAGGTAAAGTCAAGTATTTCATAATCCGATATGGATTTAGATTTAGGTATGCCAACAACTCCTCATCGGTTTCGGTAGTTTCCCAACCGACGATGCGCGTGAATTCATCTTGATATAAAGAACTGATAAGTGGCATTTTATGTTTGGAAAATTAGTTTGTACCTTTGCATTCTTTAAAATTAGAATTCCAAAATTAGATAAAATATTAAGATTATGAGCACACAAGTTGAATACATTCCTTACAAAGTAAAAGATATTTCTCTGGCTGACTGGGGAAGAAAGGAAATCAAATTGGCTGAGGCAGAAATGCCGGGTTTAATGTCGCTTCGTGAAGAATTTGGGCCATCGAAACCTTTGAAAGGTGCGCGTGTTGCTGGATGTTTGCATATGACGATTCAAACCGCAGTTTTAATTGAAACTTTGGTGGAATTGGGTGCAGACGTAACCTGGTCATCTTGTAATATTTTTTCTACCCAAGACCATGCTGCGGCTGCAATTGCTGCTGCTGGAATCCCAGTATATGCGTGGAAAGGAATGAATGAAGAGGAATTTAATTGGTGTATTGAACAAACTTTATTCTTTGGTGAAGATAGAAAGCCATTGAATATGATTTTGGACGATGGAGGTGATTTAACCAATATGGTTTTTGACCAATTTCCTGAATTAACCAAAGAAATCAAAGGTCTTTCCGAAGAAACGACTACAGGCGTTCACCGTTTGTATGAACGAATGAAAAATGGAACTTTGGTAATGCCCGCAATTAATGTAAATGATTCGGTTACTAAATCGAAATTCGATAATAAGTACGGATGTAGAGAATCAGCCGTCGATGCAATTCGTCGTGCTACCGATTTGATGCTTGCTGGAAAAAGAGTGGTTGTTTGTGGATATGGTGATGTTGGAAAAGGAACCGCTGCTTCTTTCAGAGGTGCAGGTTCGATCGTAACTGTTACGGAAATTGATCCAATTTGTGCTCTTCAAGCCGCAATGGAAGGATTTGAGGTGAAGAAATTGGATACTGTAATTGAAACCGCAGATATCATTATTACTACAACTGGGAACTTCAACATCGTTAAAGGAAGTCATTTCAAAAAAATGAAAGACAAAGCCGTTGTTTGTAACATTGGCCATTTCGATAATGAAATCGACATGGAATGGTTGAATTCGAACTATGGCGATACCAAATACGAAGTAAAACCGCAGGTTGATGTGTACACCATCGATGGAAAAGAAATCATCCTATTGGCGGAAGGTCGTTTGGTAAATTTAGGTTGTGCAACTGGACATCCTTCGTTCGTAATGTCGAACTCATTTACAAACCAAGTTTTAGCTCAGTTAGAATTGTGGGTTAATACAGACAATTACGAGAATAAAGTATATATGTTACCAAAGCACTTGGATGAAAAAGTGGCCGCATTACACTTAGCGAAATTGGGTGTAGAATTGGAAACGCTTTCTTCGGAACAAGCGGAATACATTGGTGTAAAGGTGGAAGGACCGTATAAGCCGGAATATTATAGATACTAGGCTTGGGCTTGGCTTCGAGAACCTCAGTTAGAAATTTAGAAAAAATACTTTTATAGAAATAGGAATTCCTCATCAATTTTTGGTGAGGAATTTTTTTTGGATTAATAGTAATAGAAAGTTTAAGCGATAGAGGAGGAAACTACGCTGATAAATTAGGTTAATAATCATGTCATCCCTTCGAGATTTTGCTAATGGATTGAGTGGCTGAGTGATTGAATGATTAATTGGGTACGTGATTGAGGTGGAGAAATTGTATGTTTGGTACAAACAAAAAAAAATCCCAAAAGTTAGACTTTCGGGAAATTTTATTTATTTTTTATGGCGTATTAACTTGCCAATATAGTCACCACATTGTTGCTCATTTCTACAACTCCGCCTTCTACGTCGAAAAGATAAATCAATTCATTGGCTGGAGATTTTTTCAAATCACCTGAAAGTCCTTCAAAGTCAAACGTACTTTTTGAATGAAATTTGATTTTAATGGTTCCTTTCTGAAGAGAGGACACAATCGCAGCGTGATTATCCAACATTTGGAATTCACCTCCTTTTCCAGGAACAGTAACTGAATCTACACTTCCTTCGAAAACTACGCGTTGTGGTGTTATAATATGTACTTGCATTTACTTTAATTTTTATGCATTAACTTCCGCTAACATTTTCTCTCCATGCTCGATTACATCTTCAATCGTACCTTTCAAGTTAAATGCTGCTTCTGGATATTGGTCAACTTCACCATTCATAATCATATTAAACCCTTTGATGGTGTCTTTGATATCAACCAAAACTCCTGAGTTACCTGTAAACTGCTCTGCTACGTGGAACGGCTGTGATAAGAAACGCTGAACACGTCTTGCACGGTGAACCGCTAGCTTATCTTCTTCCGAAAGTTCTTCCAATCCTAGAATCGCAATAATATCTTGAAGTGCTTTGTATCGCTGTAAAATTTCTTTTACGTTTTGTGCACAATCGTAATGTTCGTCTCCTACAATTTCAGGTGTTAAAATTCGGGAAGTAGAATCCAATGGATCTACCGCTGGATAAATACCCAAAGAAGCAATTTTACGAGACAATACCGTAGTAGCATCCAAGTGAGCAAACGTTGTTGCCGGTGCCGGGTCAGTCAAGTCATCCGCCGGAACGTAAACTGCCTGAACCGATGTAATTGATCCGGTTTTGGTCGAAGTAATACGCTCTTGCATCGCACCCATCTCAGTTGCCAATGTAGGTTGGTACCCTACCGCAGATGGCATACGTCCAAGAAGTGCAGATACTTCAGATCCTGCTTGTGTAAAACGGAAAATGTTGTCAATAAAGAAAAGAACGTCACGTCCTTGTCCTGAATCATCGCCATCACCGTCACGGTAGTATTCAGCCAATGTCAAACCAGACAAAGCAACACGCGCACGTGCACCTGGAGGTTCATTCATCTGGCCGAATACGAAAGCAGCTTTGGATTCTTTCATTATTTCTTTATCTACTTTCGATAAATCCCATCCGCCTTCTTCCATTGATTGCATAAATGCATCTCCGTAACGAATAATTCCAGCTTCCAACATTTCACGAAGTAAGTCATTTCCTTCACGGGTTCTTTCACCCACTCCAGCAAATACAGACAAACCTCCGTGCCCTTTTGCAATATTATTAATCAACTCCTGAATCAATACAGTTTTACCTACTCCAGCACCACCGAATAAACCAATTTTACCCCCTTTTACGTAAGGTTCAATTAAGTCAATTACTTTAATACCTGTAAATAAAATTTCAGAAGAAGTTGATAAATCTTCATATCTTGGTGCAGGTCTGTGGATAGGTAATCCACCGACTTTGCTAATATTTCCTAAACCATCGATCGCATCACCAACAACGTTGAAGACACGTCCATTGACAGCTTCTCCAATCGGCATTGTGATAGGTGCTCCTAAGTCTAATACTTCTTGTCCCCTTTGTAAACCATCGGTTGCGTCCATTGCAATACAACGAACGGTGTCCTCTCCAATGTGTTGTTCTACTTCAAGAATCAAAGATTCTTTTCCTTCTCTTGCGATTTCTAAAGCGTCAAAAATTTCTGGAAGACTCTCTGCGTTTTCAAAAACAACGTCAATTACCGGTCCAATAATCTGGGCTATTTTTCCTTTATGGTTTGCCATTATGATATAGATTAAGCGTTTTTTAATTTCGTGCAAATATAAGTCAATCAACTGACTCAAGTCTAATGAATAATAAGATATTTATCATTCATTTGATTTTCTTCGCTATTTTCACCTTAATTACTAATTCTCAAAACATTAAATTTCTATAAATCCTTCCGAAATTTCCCTTTTTTCTTATTTTATCTTTTTCATTCCAAGCCGGAACTTTATCTAGATTTTAAATTAGATGTTTACCTTTGTCGCCGATGAGAATATTTCAAAATATCAAAGAATGTACAAACATTAAGAATCCCGTTCTGACTTTGGGAATGTTTGACGGTGTTCATATTGGCCATCAACATATTATTCATAAGCTAAATCAACTCGCCGATGAAGTAGGTGGTGAAAGCATGTTGCTCACTTTTGAACCTCATCCAAGAATCGTTTTAGGGAAAGGCGCAGATGATTTGCAGCTTTTAACTACGCTCGATGAAAAAATTGAACTTTTGGAAGAAGCAGGATTGCGAAATTTAATTCTCCATCCGTTTACCAAAGCGTTTTCTCAAGTGAGTTCGGTGGATTTTGTGAAGAATTTACTGGTCGATGAAATTGGAATTCACTCAATTATAGTGGGTTACGATCATCATTTCGGGAAGAATAGAGAAGGCAATTTCGAACTTCTCAATCAAATTTCACACGAATTGAATTTTAATTCGTTGATGATTGAGGAAGTAAAATCTGACAATGAACACATCAGTTCCACCCAAATCCGAAAAGCTTTATGGGCAGGAACGATTGAATTCGCAAACAAAGCTTTGGGAAGGAATTATTCCATCCATGGAAAAGTAATTCATGGTGATAAATTGGGTAGAACCCTAGGATTTCCAACCGCCAATTTAGAGATCGAAAAATACAAATTGATTCCAGGAAATGGCGTTTATATTGTCAAAGTATTTCTAAACAATGAGCAATTCAAAGGATTGGTCAGCATTGGTACACGTCCTACTGTCACAAATTCCAATGAAAAGCGAGTGGAAGTGTACATTTTGGATTTTGACCGTACCATTTATGATGAAAATTTAAAAATTGAATTCTATCATAAAATTCGTAACGACCAAAAATTTAACTCTTTGGACGAACTGGTTCTTCAAATGAATCAAGACAAAATGGATGCTGAAAACTATCGTTTTATTTCTTAATCAACTTTTTAACTTCGGTTTTCCCATTTTCCAATTGAACTTTCAACACATAAATTCCTGTTGGCAAATCACTAATATCCATTTGATAAAGCGTGCTGTATTTACGAATAATTTTTCCCGGCATCGAGATCAACTGCAATTGTTTTACCGGAATTGTAGAATCAATATTCAGAATTCCAGACGTAGGATTTGGATACACTTTCACCAAACTTTGGTCAAAATCGACCACACCCAAACACGCTTCATAGGCTTCACTAAAATCAGGAATTCCGTAACCCATTTGAGAAGTAGGATTTTCATACAAACTCGCGGATTCTCTCACTTTCTGCATTAAACCTGTGGGATGATAATTCGGAAAAGCTTGAATTAAACACGCCATGGCTCCAGCCATAATCGGTGCAGAGAATGAAGTTCCACTGGAATAATTTATAGATCCATCGGGCTGAATCACCGCCGCATACGAACCCAGCGCATCAACATCCGGTTTAATTCGACCATCCGAAGTGGGTCCATACGATGAAAATCCTGCAGGATTATTGCTTGAATCAACAGCTCCAATTGTTAAAACACCCACACCATCAGCAGGTGCTGTAATGTAATGCCAAGGTTGATTTCCAGAATTACCGGCAGAAACCACAATCATAATGCCTCGGTCTGCAGCAAATTGAGCACCCCGTGTAATGTAGGTGGTTTCCCCATCCATATCATCGTAAACGTAGTTGTAACGTGGATCATCAAACTCATTGTAACCCAAAGAAGTGCTGATTACATCCACTCCAATACTATCTGCAATTTCTGCAGCTGCAATCCAAAAAACCTCTTCATCCGGCATTTCGTGTGTATTATCTTCCGTAATATACAAGTAGTAATCTGCATCTATCGCAGTCCCTACATATTGATTTTCAATGTATCCACCAATGGTTGAAAGCACTACAGTACCATGACTTCCGCTTCCGTAAATATTTTCATTTTTTCCAGGAAAATTATATCCTCCTTTTATTTGACCGTTGTTGCGGATATACGCAAAACCGTCTTGGGTATTCACTCCCGGAAAACCGTTGTCAAAAACGGCGATGGTTACTCCTTCTCCGGTGAATCCTAAATCGTGTAAAAAGTCCAAACGGATTTGTGTAACTTGGGTTTCTGTATAACCGTAATTAAAATCCATGAAATTAAACGTATTCGTTTGAGGCTGATCTTCACCTGCAAATTTATCCTGCAACTGCGTTCCCGTATTAATTTTTGAGGCATCCCGAACAAAGGAGTCAACGCCTGAAACAAATGACAAAGCTTCTGCCTGCGCGACTTGACTGTCAGTGCACCATGCAAAAACACCGTTAAACCATTTTGAAACTGCAAGTGGCTCAATTCCCAAAGCTTCGACCTGAGAAACATAGGTAGTTTCAACTGGAACATCTTGCATATTTAATTCAATCGAATATTTCGCTCTTCGGTCCAATGCTTTTTGAGACAACATCAACGTTGGATTTGCAAAATACGTTGCAGATGAAGGTTTATCCATGAATTTAATCAATACCAAATCTTGTGAAAAACCGAGCGTAGAAAAGAGAATTAGTAGTATGTAAAGGATCGTTTTCATTTGTGCGTGTGTTAATATTAAGAATGCAAGTTAGTTATATTTTTAAAAACATCGTATCAAAATAATTTCACACTCCAAAAAAATTACAATCATTTACAATCTGCAAACCCAAATATAACGTATTGAATTTAATAGAATTAAAATCCCAAACAATTGGATTTCAAAGTCGATGGATATAAAAAAAATCGTGTTTGCAATCAATAAGTCTTATATAACAAACTCCATTAGCTCAATACTTCTTCTTACATTTGCAACAAATTTATAAATTACAAATTATGCAGCTTTCCAAAAGATTGCAAAAGTTAAATCCACCTGCAACCATATTGATGACCCAAAAAGCACGGGATCTAAAAAGCCAGGGTAAAGATGTTATTAGCTTAAGTATCGGTGAACCCGATTTTGACACACCTGATTTTATAAAAGAGGCTGCCAAAAAAGCGATCGACGAAAATTACTCACATTACACGCCTGTTGCGGGCTATCCAGAGTTAAAGGAAGCGATTTGTCAGAAATTCAAAAGAGAAAATAACATAGAATACCTACCTTCTCAAATCGTCGTTTCAACCGGTGCAAAACAATCGATTTTTAATGTGTTTCAATCCATCATTAGTAAAGGGGATGAAGTGATTATTCCTTCTCCTTATTGGGTAACATATACAGACATTGTTTTACTTTGTGGAGGGATTCCTGTTTATGTAGAAACCACCGTAAAAATGGATTTTAAAGCGAGTGTAGAAATGTTGGAAAAAGCGGTCACTCCAAATTCAAAAGCCCTAATTTTTAGTTCGCCTAACAATCCAAGCGGTGCCGTATATACTTCAGAAGAAATTCATGAAATCGCAAAGTTTGCTAAAAAGCATGATTTGATTGTTTTATCGGACGAGATTTACGAGCATATTATTTATACCGATAAACCGCGAAGTATTGCAAGTTTTGATGAAGCTTACGACCGAACGGTGACCATAAACGGACTATCCAAAGCGTATGCAATGACTGGTTGGAGAATTGGATACATCGGCGCACCAGAATGGATTGCAAAAGCCTGTGAAACGCTTCAAAGTCAAGTTACATCCGGAGCCAATTCAATTGCACAGCGTGCAGCAATAACCGCTTTGAACGGGGATTTAATTGAAATTCAATATATGATCGATGCTTTTAAAAAGCGAAGAGAATTAATGATGCAATGGGTAAAAGAAATTCCCGATTTTAAATTATCTGAACCCAAAGGTGCTTTTTATATTTTTCCCGATGTAAGTGAAACTTTTGGACGAACAATCAATGGAAAAATTATTGAAAATGCAGATGATTTATCGATGTTGATATTGGAAGAAGCACATGTCTCAACGGTTTCAGGAAGCGCATTTGGAAATCCAAATTGTTTACGAATTTCGTATGCTGCTTCTGAGCAAACGCTGAATGAAGCTATGCGAAGAATTAAGGAGCTTCTTAATTAATTGCTATTTTGTGTGATACATGTCACACAGAATGTATTGATTTCATTGTATTTTTGTAGTTTGAATTTCTTATAATTCATTCAAATTCAATTAAAAATGATTACAACAGATATACTCATTATTGGAGCAGGACCTACCGGATTATTCATGGTTTTTGAAGCGGGTTTATTGAAAATGCGATGCCATATCATCGATGCATTACCTCAGCCCGGTGGACAACTTGCCGAATTGTATCCGAAAAAACCAATTTTCGATATTCCCGGTTATCCAACCGTTGGAGCGGGAGAATTGATTGATAATTTAATGGAACAAATCAAACAGTTTGAGCCTGGATTTACGTTGAACGAAGTCGCTGAGACTGTTGAAGAACAAGAAGACGGCACATTTATAGTGACCACCAACCGAGGGACGAAACACCATGCAAAAGCGATTGCAATCGCTGGGGGATTGGGTAGTTTTGAACCGAGAAAACCCGAATTAGAGAATTTAGCGAAATACGAAGAAAATGGCGTAGAATATTTTGTTCGGGATCCTGAAATGTTCAGAGACAGACGCGTTGTGATAGCAGGTGGAGGAGATTCCGCATTGGATTGGAGTATTTTCTTGGCCGATGTCGCTTCGGATGTCACTTTAATTCACCGAAGAAATGAATTCCGTGGTGCTTTGGATTCGGTAGAAAAAGCACAAGAATTGCGGTTATTGGGGAAGTTAAATTTAATCACGCCTGCAGAAGTTCGTGAACTTCATGGAAAAGACACCTTAGAAGCCATTACCATAGAGAAAGAAGGTGAAAAACAAGTTTTAGAAACCGATTTCTTAATTCCTTTGTTTGGATTATCTCCAAAATTAGGTCCTATTGGGAATTGGGGATTGGAAATAGAAAAAAATGCGATTAAAGTAAACAATGCTTTGGATTATCAAACCAATCGCAGTGGAATTTATGCGGTAGGAGACATCAATATTTATCCTGGAAAACTTAAATTAATCCTTTGTGGATTTCACGAAGCAACGATGGCATGTCAAAGTATCTATGAACGATTGAATCCTGGAAAAAAATTCATTCTAAAATATACCACTGTGTCTGGAGTAGATGGATTTGATGGCTCTCGAAAAGAAGCCGAAAAAGCAGTGGTGAAAACCATAAATTAAACCCAATATATTTACTATTTTTGAACACTGAATTGCGTAAATTCAATTCGCAAATTTATATACACCTCAAACAAATTATTACATGAGCTTATTAGTCGTAGGAACCGTTGCTTTTGATCAAATTGAAACTCCATTTGGAAAAACCGATAAAATTCTGGGTGGCGCTGCTACTTTCATAGGTATTGCATCTTCAAAATTAGGTGTTAAAACAGGCATTGTTTCTGTAATTGGAGGAGATTTTCCAGCAGAATACATGGAATTGATGCAATCCAATCATTTAGATTTAAGTGGAATAGAAAATAAGATAGACGGTAAAACTTTCTTTTGGTCGGGTCGTTATAAAAACGATATGAATACCCGTGAAACTTTGGCAACCGAGCTAAATGTTTTGGAAAACTTTGAACCCATCGTTCCAGAAGCGTGGAAAAACCCGGATGTTTTGATGTTAGGAAATTTACATCCTTTGGTTCAACAATCCGTTTTGAATCAATTGGAAAATCGTCCGAAAATGGTCGTTCTCGATACGATGAATTTCTGGATGGATCAATCATGGGATGATTTGATGGAAGTAATAAAAAAAGTGGATGTATTGGCGATCAACGACGAAGAAGCACGTCAGATGAGCAAGGAATATAGTTTGGTGAAGGCAGCGAAAAAAATCCTTACCCTGGGTCCTAAAACATTGGTGATAAAAAAAGGAGAACACGGCGCCTTACTCTTCAATGAAAACAATGTTTTCTTTGCACCCGCATTGCCTTTGGAAGATGTTTTTGATCCAACCGGAGCAGGAGATACATTCGCAGGGGGATTTACTGGATTTTTAGCGAAAACCAAAAACTATTCTTTCGAGAATATGAAAAGAGCAATTATTTACGGTAGCGCACTCGCGTCATTCACCGTAGAGAAATTCGGAGTGGATCGATTGAATGAATTAACAGAAGAAGAATTAAATGACCGTTTGGAAGTATTTAAAACGCTCACCAATTTCGACATCGAACTTGACGAAGAATAATTCCAGAAATTTATAGTTTCATTTTAAGGAGTCAATTCATGGAATCCGGTTAAATCATTTTCATCCATGGGTTTGGATTCAAATCGGGCTGGCATTTGAATTAAATAAACGCCGACCAAAATCAAAATTCCACCCACTAAATGCGACCAAGTTAAATTCTCGCCATCTAATACGCCCCAAATTACAGCAACAATCGGCATTAAATACGTCACCGATGCAGCGAAAACGGCGGAAGTTTGTTGGATTAATTTATAGTAGAGAATCATAGCTGTTGCAGTCCCCACTAAGCCCAAAATAGCGACAAATCCCAATCCTTTCAATTGCTCATTAGAACCAGTGAACTCCGAAAAGAAACCGGATACTCCTAAAATAAGGAAGGAAGGACCCAACAAAATGGTAAAAACAGCGGCGGAGAGTTTAAAAGATGGAATTCCTTTTAGGTATTTGCTAATTATTAATCCATTTAATCCATATAGGAGCGTTGCAAAGACGATAAGAAGTGACGAGAAGACATCATTAGAGTTTCCACTTCCATTGTCACTTACCAATACAATGGCGCCGATAAAACCAATGATGGCTCCAAATACTTGTGTCCATCGGCTTTTAATGCCAAAAAGAAGAAATCCAAAAATCAACACAAAAATGGGAACCAAAGAGTCCAAAATTCCTGCCATGGAACTACTTACTTTTTGTTGCGCCAAGGGAAATAAAAACATGGGAATAAAATTACCCAAACATCCACCCAGAATCACCCAAAATAAAAGCTTTTTAGGAATGTATTTAAAACTACCAATTCCGAATGCGACCAATGCCAATCCGGCAATAGTCAACCGAAGTGCACCCACTTGAAAAGGCGTATAAACCAAAATACTTTGTTTAATCAGTATAAAAGAACTGCCCCATGTCAGCGCTAAAATGATTAAAACCACCCATTTATTCGACGGAAATTTCATTCCGCAAATGTGAGAATAATTCGTTAATTAGTAACCGAAATTTTCCTCACTTTTTAGTGTGGCTAAATCTCCGTCGAAATATTTATCTAAATAAAAAAAGTTGCTCCAATCTTTAGGAAGAGCAACTTTGAATAAAGGGTAGCAAAAAGCGAAAAATTAATCAAAACAATTATCCACAATTAAATTAGGACATTTATTTGTTTAATAGACGCTAGGACTTAAAAAGGGTTGCGTGGAATTAAAACAAAATAAAAAAAGCCCGATAATTCGGGCTCCCTGATTGTATATTAACTGATTGTTATTTTTTTTATTTATTTCCTTTTCCTGGGATGTAAATTTGGAATCCTACAGAAACACCCAATCCCGTTTGAGATTTAGCGTCTGCGATATTCGACTTGGAGTAGTTGTATCCTGCCATTGCTTCCAAAGCTACATTACGCGTAATGAAATGCGCGTATCCTGCGTTGATACCAAATGCGAATGAAGTATCGGACTCAGAACCTACAGAAGCTCCTGAAATACCTACATCACCTTGTCCAAAGAAACGACCGGTTGGGCTTGCTCCTTCTGGGAAGTAGTAACGTACAAAAGGTGCTACTTTATAGTGCCATGCATTGTCACTATCTTTAATAGTTTGCAATCCTCCACCTGCTGTTAAACCGATAGCTACACCATCAGAAATAAAATATCCTGCACTTGGCATAACATTAATGTTGAAAGTTTTCCCTTCGAATGAATAGCCTAAAGAACCAACAGAACCACCAACAATCCAGTTTCCTTCTTTGATAGGTGAATCTCCAACATTTGCTTCATGCTCAGGCAATGTAACATTTTGAGCTGTTGAAAATCCAATACCTCCGATAATCAAGGCAGCTGCAATTACTAATTTTTTCATATTTCAATATTTTTTATTAGTTATGTAATGATATGAATTGCAGTAACTATGCCAAATCCCTTTTAGAAATATGAACCAAACACTCGAAAGCTTGTATAGATCTAAAAGACAAGGCTTTTAAAGCCTTGTCTTTTTATTACTTAATCGTAGAGATTTGAACAAAAAGAAAATTCCACTGAAGGATATTAATGCAGTTATTAGCGAGAATGACAATGCAACGGATGCGGAAACATCGGGGTTAAATTGAAACCAAATCGCTCCATAATAAAATACCGCTTCCCGAATTCCTAATCCTGCAAAGGAAAGTACAGATAGAACGCTTGAAATTAAAAACAAAAATAAATATGCAATATAATTCCCTTCGACCTGAAAAGATTTCAGAATGAATAAAACACAAAGAATCTGTGCGAATTGAACCCAAATGGAATAAAAGAATCCGATATATACGCGCTTTTTGTGCGCATGTGCCCATCGTGAAATTAACTTCAGAACTATGAAAACACCAATTAATCCAAAAACAGAAATGATTGCGTTCCAAAGAAAAGAAAAGGGAGTTTCAAGAAAAAGCAAAAGAATTGAAAGTGAAAAACCAATAGCTACAATTCCTAGAAGACGTTCTAAAAACACAATTTTTCCCACTCTCTTCAAAGATTTCTCGTGAGACTGACTTAATAAATACGCTTTGTACGCGTCACCTCCCACTCCACCGGGAAGAAAGAAATTGTAAAACATTCCGAGTAAATACAACTTGGAATTCGTCTGAAATGACATTCTAATTCCTAGATTTCGAATGAAAACATCGAATCGAAAGACAGAGAAAAGTTGAGAAAGTAAAAAAAGTAGAATTGCACCTCCAAAGTACAGTGGATTTGCTTTTTGCAGCATGTGTCGAATCTGCTCCCAATCTAGTTTACTTAGCACCCAAACAATTAGAAATAAGCCAATTGTAATTTTAAGTGCCGTGATGAATTGTTTTCTCAACTTCGGTTTCACCTACAAATATTTTTCTAATTTTATACGGACGTTTCTGCTGGGATTCAAAATACGTTCGCATCTGTAAATCCAAAATAATTCCTGTTGTGAAGAACTGCACGCCCACAAACATCAAAAGTATAGACACTATCAACAACGGTCGACTTCCAATATCCTCACCCAAACTGAATTTCACAATCAACAAATAAATTAGGAGAAGTATTCCAATAAAAAAGGAAATCATCCCGAAATTCCCGAACAAATGAATCGGTTTCTGAAGGTATTTTCGTTGAAAAAGAATCAATATGATGTCATTGATAACCTTCGTTGTTCTACCCAAACCGTATTTTGACTGTCCAAATTGTCTTGGATGATGCTTTATATTCACCTCTGAAACCTTTGCTCCATTTAAAAATGCAAGGAGCGTAATGTATCGATGCATTTCACCGTAAAGATCCAAATCTTTTGCCGTTTCTCGGTTAAAAACTTTCAATGCACAACCGTGATCTTTGATATCCAACTTGGTTGATTTCCGAATAATCCAATTTGCTATTTTTGATGGAAAAGTGCGCAAAAAGGAATCTTTGCGTTTTTGACGAATTCCAGTCACCACATCCCAATCTTCCGATTTCGCTTTATGATACATTCTCAATATATCGTCTGGATCATTCTGTAAATCCCCGTCCATTGTAATTATATAATCACCAGAAGCATAATCTATTCCCGCAGCCAATGCCAAACTTTGACCAAAATTTTTTTTGAATTCAATCAAAGTAACACTTGGATTTTTCAGTTTTTTAATTTCCTGCTGGGTAGAATCGGTCGATCCATCGTCCACCAAAATAATTTCATAATAGTGACTTTGAAGTGCACTTTCAATTCTTTCAACCAAAAGAGCAATATTCTCTTCTTCGTTGTAAACCGGCACAACCACAGATAGCTTATCAGAAACGGACGTATGAATCATTTTTATTCTTACTTTAGCCAATGCTTAATATTAAAGCGAAGATAGTACAAAAACAATGAGATCGTATTCCCACAATGAATATTTCTATTATATTCTCATCCTGATAGCTGCCGGATTTCTGTGCTTTATCAATTTGGGAGGTCATCCGATTTACATATTGGATGAAGCCAAAAACGCGGAAGCAGCACGCGAAATGTTTGTCAATAACAATTGGATTATTCCCACTTTCAATGGAGAATTGCGCACGGATAAACCTCCTCTCCATTATTGGTTTATGTTGATTTCGTATAAGCTATTTGGCGTAAGTGCTTTTTCTGCGCGGTTTTTCTCTGCCTTTTTTGGGGTTCTAACTGTTGTATCCACTTTTCATTTTACAAAGAAGTTTTTGGGTCAAAAAGTAGCTGGAATTTCAGCATTCGTACTTTGTTCTGCCATTTTCTTTGTTCAAGAATTTCATTTGGCGGTTCCGGATCCTTTTCTGATTTTCTTTGTCAGTTTCGGACTTTTTAATTTTTATGATTTTTACAAAGACCCAAAGAAAAGCAATTGGCTGGCGCTGTATGTTTCTCTTGGATTGGGCATCTTAGCAAAAGGACCGGTGGCGATCCTCCTTCCGGGATTGGTTATTTTTATTTTCTTACTACTTAAAAAGGATTTCAACTGGAATACTTTGAAAAGACTGAATCCACTTTTGGGCGGTTTATTGACTTTGAGTATTTCTGCACCTTGGTTTTTTTTGGTTCACAAAGCAACAAACGGCGCTTTTACAAAAGGATTCTTTTTAGAACATAACCTTCAACGATTTAGTAGTGAAATGGAAGGCCATGGTGGTTTACCCGTTGTAACTTGGGCGTTTGTCTTGTTGGGGTTACTTCCGTTTTCATTTTTTATCATTCAAGGTTTTGTACATTCTTGGAAACGAAGAAAAACCAATGATTATATCTTATTTTCCTTTTTGGTTGCTGTAGTTTTCATCGTGTTTTTCAGTATTTCAATTACAAAATTACCCAATTATCCTATGCCGAGTTATCCTTTCATTGCTGTTTTAATTGCGGTGTATTTGAATGGTATTCTCGATAAATCGATTCCAATTAAAGGATATAAAATCAGTCTATGGGTTTTAATTTTCATCACCTTTCTACTGCCTATTGCAGGATATATCGCTTTAAGTAAAGTTGAAATTCAATTGTACAGCCAACGTTATTCGAGTATTTATCTCTTCATCTTACCGTTTGGAAGTATCCTAGCCTTGTTTTATTTACATCAAAAAAGATATTTACGAAGTTTTCTTGCCTTGGGCTTTAGTGCCATGTTTTTAAGCTTGCAACTCTTTCAATTCGTCTATCCAGGCTTGCTAACGGAAAGTCCAGTGACTTTGGCAAAGGAACATATCAACGAAGACAGTCAAGTTATTTTATACAAAGGCTATGATCCGGCATTTTTATTTAATTTTGAACGCACCTATCCTTTGGCAGAAACAAAAGAAGAAGTCTTGAAATACATCGAAAACAAACCGGATGGAATGATCCTCACCAAAGAGAAGTTTTTTAATTCCGAATGGGCAGATGTACAGACAGAAGTTTTACTGAAACAAAAAGCTCTATTTGAGAATTATACCATCGTTATTTTTAAACTAAAATGAATCAGAAAGTAATCGTCATAACCGGAAGCTCTTCCGGAATCGGAGAAACATTAGCCAACCATTTTGTGGAAAGAGGTCATATCGTTTATGGACTTTCTCGCTCACGAAAAGACACCATCCAATTCAAGCATATTGCAACGGATGTCACTAATAAGACCAATGTTTTTCAGTCCTTTCAACAAATTATTTCTGAAGTGGGACGAATTGATGTTTTGATAAATAATGCAGGAATCGGGATGTTGGGCGCGGTAGAAGATGTTTCCAAAGAAGATTTCGACAAGCTTTTGGATGTAAATGTATACGGGGTAATTTATACGATGCAAGCCGTTCTGCCTTTGATGCGTAAACAAAAATCAGGGCATATTCTGAATGTTTCGTCGATAGCAAGTAATCACGGATTGCCTTTTCGAGGGTTTTATTCGGCTTCGAAATCGATCATCGACCGATTGACGGAATCCATTCGACTTGAAAATCAACATACAGGAATTGAAATTGCTACACTTAATTTTGGGGACATTAAAACGTCGATTGCAGATAGTCGGGTTCAAAGTACCGTATCGGATTTTTACAAGAAAAAATACGAGAAATTAGTTCCCCTAATTGATGAAGAAGTAAAAAATGGAATGGAAGCAGAAAAATTAATTCCAATCATCGAGAAATTCATTCACAAAACCAATTTAAAACCACATTACAACATTGGAAAACCGATTCAAAAATTTTCAATTACACTAAAGAGAATCATCGGACAACGTATGTTTGAAAAGCTTTTGGCGAATTATTCAAAGTTGGATTAAGAGGTTTGTATTTAAATGTAATAACTGAAAATACCGTTGAGCAATTGAAAATTGAATACACTATAGATATAGAGGATATTAAAAGCGTAGATTTAGAGGCTTCTAGGAAAGGATATTTATACATTCTTTCTATTAGTGCCATAATATCACTGATTATAAGCGCTTTATATTCTTTTGAAGATTTCAACTTTACTAAATTCGTACAATCCCTTTTCTATTCCTTCTTATTCTTTTCAGTTTTTTATTCATGTGTTTTATTTATTCCTGCATTTTTTAAAAGCAGAAAAAACATGAAAGTCATGAAAGCCGACCCAAACAAGTTTGGCCAAAGAACATTAGAAATAAATGAGAATGAAATCTATTATATCTCTGAAAAGAATTCTTCTATGAAATCGTTCAAATGGAAAGAAATAAAGAAAATGTCAACGACAAAAAACTACGCTTTTTTAACTCATAAGGATAAATTCGCTATTCTTTTCCCAAATAACAATCCTGAATTTACAGCAAAGGCAAAAGAATACTTTAAGAAATCACGTATAGCTTAAAAAATAATTGGCTCTTAAATGAATTTAAACTAATTAGTTATATTTGAATTTCAAGAAAACTATTATTTACACCTTTCTACTTATGAAATATTTTTACATACTGCTGTTTTTTACTGTTCTATCTTGTTCTAAGATAAACAAAACCCAAGATACAGATGATCAGACCTTAGCATTAGAAATATTAGCAATAGAAAAAACCAACAAGTTATTCCGAAATAATTATGAACTTCTAAAAACAGATCTTCCTGAAACTTTTAAGGAAAACTCGTCAGCTTTATCTCAAATTAAAAACTTTAAAGAAGATTTACGGAGAGGAATTCCGATAGGTGAATCTAAAATTGATGTGTTTGTTTCCTCTTTTAAAAGTGTTTATTATATACCTGATTCGTATTTTGAATTATTAAAAAAACACAGTAACTCGAGTCCAAATCAATACAAATACATAATGCTCATTGAGAATTCTTTATACCAAGAAATGCTGAGTGAACTAACAGGCTCTTTTTATCGTTTTGATCTCATTTCTCCTTTTGTTTTAACTGATAAGCATGAATATAATTTAGGGGATGAGGTTCATATATCAATTGGATATAGTGGAATTAATACAGTTAGACCTTTATATATTACTATTTTAAATAAGGAAATCCCAATAACTGAATTTGGGCCAGTTATTAATTTAAAAGCCGATTCAAAAGGTAAAAAAGTAATTAAAGGCACATTGAGGTCTACTATCTCAGAGGAATATTCAATACCGTTTGAAGTTGAATACATAGTAAAGTAGTTAAATAGTGAAACGTAAAAAGCTGCTTCCCTTCGAAAACAGCCTTTAGTATTTTTATTTAATTTGAATTAATCCAATGTCAAAGTTGAAATATCAATACCCAATGCGTTGGCTACACCTTTTCCGTAATTTGGATCGGCTTTGTAGCAATTTCCAATGTGTCTTTCTTGGATGAATTTCTCTGCTCCACCAACTTCTGCAGCGGTATTGTTGAACAATACTTCTTGCTGTTCGGGTGTCATGAGTCTGAATAAATTTCCTGGTTGAGAATAATAATCGTTGTCATCTTCTCTGAAATCATAATGATCGGCAGGACCTGTGATATCCAAAGCGGGCTCAGTGAATTCTTTTTGCTCTGTCCATTGTCCATAACTGTTCGGGAAATAATGTAAAGTCGAACCTTCGTTACCATCTACACGCATCGCACCGTCTCGGTGATGGTTGTGAAACGGACATTTCGGTGCGTTGACTGGAATTTGATAATGATTTACGCCCAAACGATAACGCTGTGCATCACCGTAAGAAAACAGTCGTCCTTGCAACATTTTATCGGGTGAAAACCCTATCCCAGGAACTACATTCGCTGGATTAAAAGCTGCTTGTTCAACATCGGCAAAATAATTTTCAGGATTTCTGTTCAATTCCAAAACGCCCACATCCATCAAAGGATAATCGCCGTGCGGCCAAACTTTCGTCAAATCAAAGGGATTAAAAGGACAGGCTTTCGCTTGCTCTTCGGTCATCACTTGAATTTTCATTTTCCATTTGGGGAAATCGCCTCTTTCAATGGCGTCAAATAAATCACGTTGGTGACTTTCTCGGTCTTTACCAATGATTTCAGCGGCTTCTTGGTTGCTTAAATTTTGAATGCCTTGTTCGGTTTTAAAATGGAATTTCACCCAAATTCGTTCATTTTTGTCATTGATTAAACTGAAGGTATGGCTTCCAAATCCGTGCATATGACGGTACGATTTTGGAATTCCACGGTCACTCATCGTAATCGTCACTTGGTGCAAAGCTTCGGGCAATAAAGTCCAAAAATCCCAGTTGTGGTTCGCACTTCTTAAGTTGGTTTTTGGATCTCTTTTGACTGCTTTATTCAAATCGGTGAAACGGTAAGGATCGCGCAGGAAAAAGACAGGCGTATTGTTTCCTGCCAAATCCCAATTGCCTTCTTCCGTATAGAATTTCATGGCAAATCCACGAATATCTCGTTCAGCATCCGCCGCACCTCGCTCACCGGCAACAGTTGAAAAACGCATAAAAAGATCGGTTTCCTTGCCTATTTCTGAGAAGATTTTGGCTTTGGTGTATTTTGTAATATCATGCGTCACTGTAAATTTTCCAAAAGCACCTGAACCTTTGGCGTGCATTCTTCTTTCGGGAATTACTTCTCGATCAAAATGCGCTAATTTTTCTAAAAACCAAAAGTCCTCCAATAACATAGGTCCTCTTTTTCCAGCCGTCTTTACATTTTGATTTTCGGCAATCGGTTTGCCCGAGACCGATGTCAACTTTTTTTTCTCTTGATCATCCATAGTTTTATTTTTATATTTCATTTTCGTTAAAGGTTTATGTAAAAATACGGAAATTTTCATTGTAGGAAAACAAAAAACATAGCTTTTATCTATTGATTCATTTTATATTTATATTTGTAAAAAATAGGCTAATGAAGGTGATTTGGCACTTTAAAAACTTCGATGATCTCACTCCGCGCGATTTGTATTCGATTTTACAATTACGAAATGAGGTGTTTGTTGTCGAACAGAAATGTATTTACAACGATGTTGATGGGAAGGATTTGGATTGTCCGCAATTATGGGCGACCTTGAACGGCGAAATCGTGGCAAGTTGTCGAATTGTTCCTCCAGGAATTTCATATAAAGAACCTTCGATCGGTCGAATTGCAAGTCATCCTAAACACCGTCATTTGAAATTAGGTCATCAAATTATGCGACATTCGTTGCAAATTATTCAAAATTTGTATGGAACCACTTCCGTTCGAATCAGCGCTCAGTGTTATTTAAAAGGCTTTTATGAGAAATACGGTTTCGTTCAAAGTTCGGAAGAATATTTAGAAGATCTTTTACCGCATATGGAAATGGTTAAAGAAGATTAAGTTTTATATTTGTAAAAAATTAGATTATGCCCATCATTGCTCCTTCCCTTTTAGCTGCAGACTTTGCGAATTTGTCAAAAGATATAGAAATGGTCAACCGAAGTGAAGCCGATTGGTTTCATTTGGATGTAATGGACGGGGTTTTCGTTCCCAATATTTCCTATGGAATGCCCATTATTAAAGCGGTCGATGGATTGACTGACAAAATTCTGGATGTCCATTTAATGATTGTTGATCCGGATCGATATATTGTTGATTTTAAAGAAGTTGGCGCAGATATATTAACGGTTCATTACGAAGCTTGCACCCATTTACATCGGACGATTCAAGCAATAAAAAACGAAGGAATGAAGGCGGGAGTGGCTTTAAACCCACATACGCCTGTTCATTTGTTGGAAGATGTGATTCGGGATATTGATTTATTATTAATTATGAGTGTAAATCCTGGATTTGGCGGACAAAAATTCATACAAAACACGTATGAAAAGTTGGTGCATGCGACAGAGTTAATCGACCGAAAAAATGCGTCAACTCTTATTGAAGTCGATGGCGGAGTTTCTACTGGCAATGCGGCTCAATTGACACAATTAGGTGCCGATGTGCTTGTTGCAGGAAATTCAGTTTTCAGTTCAGAAAACCCACTGAAAACCATATCGGAATTACGTAACTCTTAATGCTTAAAGTTGCTCAAAACTTCATGAATTAAATTTTAGGATTTGGTAATTACAAATATTTTACTTTATATTTGCACAACCTAATTAACATTTAACCTAAATACCTATGAAGATCTCTTCAATCTTTATCCCTTTTGTTCTATTTGGAACATTTTGCTTTGCGCAAGTTGGGATTAACACAGAAACTCCACGAACAGGCGCTGCCTTAGACATCAACGGATCTTTTAAAATGGAAGAAATTATCTTGCCTGCTTTAAAAGACGCTTCTACAGTTCCTAACGTCCATGACGATTTTGTTTATTTAATTCAAGATCAGAACAATGGTCAAGTCAGCTATTTAGACTTATCTGCCGGCGGAAGTAATTCTGGGGCTCTTTCCACTTTAGTAACTTTTAAACTAACAAATGTGGATGGAGACTGGGTAGAAAATTTCGATACCAAAATCAGCTCATCTCAATATGCTTTGGTCGTATTATCCGCTTCTTTTGATCGAAATATTTTAGGAACCCATCCAGCTATGCCAGTGGCACGAGCGAAAGCTGAAAATGGCACCTGGCGTTTGGAAGCAGATTATTCGGCGGTTTCAAGCTCTACCAATGGTACCTGGTCCATATCGTGTGTGGTATATCCAAAAACCTATGTGAAAACATTGGGAACCAATGGAGTGACTACAGTAAGCATGAATGGTGCAACTACAGCTTCTGCAACCACTCCTATAGTGAATTAAATAAAAAAGTTAAAAAATCTAACCCATTTTTAAACTTTTCTTTTACCTAAAAATAACCTAAACCTATTTATAAATGAAAACTTATTTTCTAATTCTGTCCCTATTTTTAACTTTTACGCTTTCATTCTCTCAAGTGGGAATCGGTGTAACTAACCCAACCCAAATGCTTGAAGTCGATGGTGGACACATTTATGTGGGAGATGATTTCTATATAATGAACAGTATTGGCTCCTATTCTGGAGATGATACTGGCTTTCACATTATAGCGGCCGACCCAAACAGCCAAAGCAAAGGAGAGCCTCTGAATGGTGAACTCATTGAATTCTATGGAAATCAAGAACTCTTGCCCATTACTATCCAAGCTTACGAGATTAAAAACGTGAGATACCATAAACTCCAAGACCTAAATCTTCAAATCCCTTCGGATAAATATGTAATCTCATTATCTAATTTTGAAGCGATACCCTCAAGTGGAAACTTAGGACTTTATAGAGTTTCTAGAAATACTTCAGGATTTTTCAATACATTCCAAAACTTTACATATAGTAATTTTGTGATTGAGACTTCAGAAGTTGGAAGCAATTGGCATGTTCGAATTGAAGCTCCCAATGTAAGTTTGAGTCATAACACTAGTTGGACCTATACCTATAAATTTGATATTATTATATTCCCTAAAAGATTTTTTAAAAATTTAGGAAGTTTACAATACAATCTAAATGGGAATAAAAATGGCGCTGCTTCAAATACTCCAGCTGGACTTTAATTAACCAACAAAACTTAAAACCATGAAAAATTATATTTATCTCTTCGCATTATTATTAAGTTCTTTCTTATTTTCTCAAGTAGGAATTGGAACAACGAGTCCGACGGAAACTTTGGAAGTGAATGGAACAACAAAACTTCATCAGAATAATAAGATTTATTTAGAAAATCCAGGCTATTATTCAGGGACTTCGGGAAGTTCCAGTCTGATGGTGAAAGACATAAACACCAATGAGCTTAAAAAATTCGATCCGGCTACCGCAAATTTTGCTTCCGTTTATTTCACGAGCTATTTCTTTGATAATGTCGGAGCAGCAGGTTTAAGTTCTTATGACACAAAAATTGATGCAAGTAAATACTATGTAAGTGTGGGTGGATTTATCGTTCTTAAAAGTGATGGTAGTACGTCGATTAGTATTGAAGGAACGACTACAACCAACGGAACCAACAATTATTTCCCACTTTATTCGGCAAGAGCATTTGTTCAAAATGGAACTTGGCATTTAAAATTCCAACCCAATAATAATCGCGTCTTTGAAAGTCAAGTGGATATATATTTAAACGTATCCATATACCGAAAGAATCTTTTAACGAATGCCGAAAATGCACCGATTGTTTTGGACTTTCAAAATGGAACAACCGGAACAGCACCTGCACCCAGTCTCTAAAAGTAAAGAGCACCAACCTATACAAGGACTGTCACGAAAGACAGTCCTTTTTTATTTTATTTCCTGAAAGAATTCAAGTGCTCTAATTTCTGAGTAGGATAAACCTTTGATTTTATCGGGAAATGCGCAATGTCCACCGTACGCACTGATTTCTAAAAAGACATACGGATGTTGGGCTGCGAAATCTTTTGGATAACAATTCTCTCCCAAAAAAGGATCGTCGAGCGCATTCAAAACCAAAACGGGCGTTTTTATCGCGTCCATAGAATAAGCTGGAGATGCTTTTTTATAATAATCAAATCGATCTGAAAAGCCATGGGAAGGAGCGGTGTAATAATCGTCGATCTCATCAAAGGATTTACTGTTCCGCAATTTCGACCAATTCAATTCTTCGGGAAATTGTTCTTCTTTCTGTTTTAATTTTTTATTGATTTTATAGAGAAAGTTTTTTAAGTACACCCGATTGAAACCCATTTTAAGCTTTTCTGCACTATCTCTGACTTGGATTGGAACGGAAACCGCTACGCCCGCTTTCACTTTCGGATTGACCTTCATTCGGCTAAAATAATTCATAATTTGAGCCGCACCCATGGAGAATCCCAACAAATAAACTTCTTGATATCCTTTTTCAAGTACAAATTGAACTATTTCATCTAAATCCTCAACAGAAGCGTGATGATACATTCGCAACAAACGATTCATTTCTCCGCTGCAACTTCGATTGTTCCACGCGAAGACGGAATAATCATTTTCTAAAAAATAAGCTGCACTGGTATTGTTATACGTTCGTGTCGAAGCACCTTCCAAACCATGGCATAGTATGACTGCTTTCTGATTGTTGTTTTCTACAAAGTCTACATCTAAAAAATCTCCGTCTTCCAATTCCAATCGTTCCCGCTGATAAATCGGTGGTTTTGTTTGCATAAATCGTCCACAATAAATGGTGGAAATATGTCCATTTTTGAAATAGAGGGATGGTGATTTGTATTTTGAATTTGAAACTAAAGGCACTATAAAAAATTAACTGAGGTAATATATTCTTTTCCGATTTCTTCGTTGATATGATCTTGAATCTTGGATTTTCCGTATTGCAATTCATTTTTCAACTCCGGCGATTTTATACGAACAAACAATTCTCGGTTTTTTACGTAGTATAATTCCACATAATTCATGATGTATTTCCCCATCATCTCCTCAAAAAGCTCCTCTGCCTGCGCAGCTAGCAATTTATTTTCAATACCCAGTTCGGAAATGAATGAACGGATGGCTTCGCCTAAATTCTGTTGATTGTTTTTCCTTTTCATAATCTGAGTATTTTACTTTCGGAGTTAATTCGTTTGATGATCGATTCGGTTCGTTCCGGATGGGTATCACTGATAAAAATCTGGCCGAAGCGATCATCGTTTACTAGCGAAATCAATTGTTCTACGCGGGACTCATCCAATTTATCAAAAATATCATCCAAAAGTAACAAAGGTGTAATTCCAAGGTGCTTTTTTATTAATTCCAATTGCGCCAATTTTAAAGCGATTAAATACGTTTTCTGTTGACCCTGTGAACCGATTTTTTTTACGGGATAGTCTCGAATTTGCAAATTTAAATCATCTTTATGAATTCCTTGGGTTGAAAATTGGGCTTTACGGTCTTTGGCTAAATTATTTTTCAATAATTCTTCAAACGAGCTTTCAGTGAGCTGAGAGGTATATTCAATCTCTACTTCTTCATTTCCCTTGGATAGAATTTTATAATATTCTTTGAAAATCGGTAAGAATTCATCGATGAATTTTATTCTTTCTTGGTGAATTGCTATTCCTAAACCAATCAATTCTTGGTCATAAATCTCCAAGGATAATTTATTGAATGTATTGTTTTGAAAGAAATATTTCAACAGTGAATTTCTTTGGACCACAACACGGTTATACCGCATCAAGTTTTTTAAATATTCTTTGTTGGATTGAGAAATTATGTTGTCAATAAACTTGCGTCTGACTTCACTTCCTTCCTTGATTAGATCCAAATCATAGGGCGAAATCATCACCAAAGGGAATTGACCGATATGGTCCGAAATTCGATCGTACACTTTCGCGTTTTTCTTGAATATTTTCGGCTTATCTCTTTGCACTCCGCAGAAAATAACTTCTTCATTTTCTTGATTGACGAAATTCCCTTCAATCGAAAAGAAATCTTCATCAAAACGAATACTCAACACATCGGAATAGCTCAAATACGATTTTGTCAGTGCCAAATAATGAACGGCATCCAACGCGTTGGTTTTACCCCTTCCGTTTTGACCTACAAATGCATTTATTTTGGATGAAAATTCGAATTCAGCTTCTGGGAAATTTTTAAAATTCCGAAGTTTAATTGATTTTAAAAACATGTTTCAAAAATACGACAATTAGCGAAACTCCGAAGTACAGAGTTCTATAAAAAAAATCGTTTCTGAATTCATCGAACTCAGAAACGATTTTAACCAACCTAAATCTATGAAAAGCGCTAAAGCCTTTCTAAAAATAAAGATACTCTAAATAAAATAGCATAAGACCTTACACTCTTATGATAAATATCATGCGTTGGGGGTTGAAACAAAAAAAGACAGCTTTCACTGTCTTTTCTAATTTTATTCAATTTTAATTTATTCTTCGATACTTGGTTTAAAGAAGTTTTCTACATTAAACCCTAATACGGCCGTAAATCCATTGTTTCCTTCATTTTTCATATCACCTAGACCCATGTTGTAAGAGAATCCTACATTCATTCGTCCAATGTCTGCTCCGATCATAGGAGAAACACTCAACGATTGATTCTCGCCATTAAAGAAGTCCATACGGTAGTTTGCACCAAACCAAACGGCATTCTCTTGGAATTTAACTTTCGCTCTCAAGTTGGCATCCAAACGGCTGTCTTCATCGAAATTCGAGCGATAGGCAACCATGGGTTCCAACTGAAATTGAGAAGATATGTCAATGGTTTTCCCAAGCATTCCGTAGTAAAACTTCGGACTCGGTTCGTATTGATTCACAATGGGATCATTGTAGCTCAAGGGCACATCTAAAACAGAAAGTCCTAACATCCAACCATCGTAGGTTGCCGAAGCACCAAAATTAATGTACGGAATATACACGCGTGTTTCAGCACCGTTGTAAATCGGATCATTTGGATTTTCAGTCATTCCACTAAAGTGCATTCCTGCAAAACTCAAAGAAGTTCCGAAGGAAAACTGACCTTGTTGGTTGTTTTTCACAGCACCAAATGGAATATGATAAGCTGCAGAAAGGTTAAAACTATTGGTTTTGGTATTTCCGTTATGGTCGTTCATGAAATACATTCCCAGACCTACACGGTCCACAATATTGGCATGCGCACTCGCCAAGGTCGTAACCGGTGCATCCGGCATGTTGTCCCATTGTCTTCTGTGCGACATTTTTAAAACAATATCATCGGAAGCTCCTGTAAAAGAAGGATTCACTAGAAATTTATCCATTAAGAAATACTGCTCATTAAAAGGCAAACTCGACTGTGCGAATGCAGATAATGAGAACAAGCTAAAAGCTATTGTTAATAATATATTTTGTTTCTTCATTTTAGTAGTATTGATTTATTCTGCTAAAAATTTATTGTTATCAATCAAAACCCCGGGGAAATCCCCGGGATAAGGATTATTAATTTTTCTCACCTCTACTTTTCACAGTTACGTGACCCGATAGTTTTCGTCCGTCTGTTACATTAATAATGTACCAGTAATCCGTAGTTGGAGCTTTTTGACCGTTCATAAAGAATCCGTCCCAAATTGTATTTGAGGTCAATTCTGCTTTGTAAACCAATCGTCCATCTCTATCGTAAATAACTACATCTGAGCCCGCGTAAATTTCCAATCCTGGAATGTTCCATGTATCGTTAATACCGTCACCGTTTGGTGTAAACATGGTTGGGATATTAAATACTGCAAATTGCGCCGTTGTAATACATCCTTCCGCTGATTTCACATACACGGTATGGATTCCAGGTTGTAGATAGTTAAAACGGTTACTGTCTTGCCAAACCACTCCTGTCATAGAGTATTTGTACGGCTCCACACCTCCCATTGCTTCTACAAGTACATAGTCAGGACCAACAGTAATATTGGTAATCACGGGCTCTTCACCTGGTGTAACTACTACGGACGCTGTTCCTTCACATCCTTCATCGGTCATAACGAATACAGTATACGTTCCTGTCTGCGTAATAATTAAAGTTTGTTCATTTGCACCCTCAATTGCTACACCATTTCTAGTCCAGCTATACGTTACGTTGGTATATCCTGAGAAATCTCCAGTGGCTGTAACTTCGAACTCACCTTCACACATTGCAAAGCTTTCACCCAAACTTACGTCCAAACCACCTACTTCAATAGTAATTTCAGCGATTGCAAAACAACCGTTGCTATTTTCAATTCGAACATAGACGATTCCACTTCCTGTTTCATAGCTTGCTGGCGTAGGAATGAATGCAGCGTTACCTGCCATTGCATCGTCTTCGCTTTCGTAATAAGAAATGGTGTAAGCAGTCGGATTATCGATTACTTGAATTATTGTCAAGTCAATAATTTCTATTCCATCACTTCCTACATCACAAGCAAAGAAGTCCACATTTTGAGCGCCCGTTACACCTTCAAAAATCGTAAGGGTAACTTTGATTACTTTCACTACTTCACCGGTTGCATCTTTAATTTGAGCATAAATCACAGCGGGCGAGTTCGCAGTTGTAACTGTAAAAGGACCGGTAGGAATAATATTGTTTTGAGTATCATCCGTCGCATCTACTTCGGTTGAATAGAATTTAACTTCCAACGAAGTATTTCCATCTTTTACATCTTCACCAATTGCAACCAAGTCAAAAATAACTTGACCGTCTTGGTCGTCATCACATTGTGCATATTCCTTTTCTCCCGATACAATGGAACAGTCAAATGAACCCGTTGAATTTATGTCATCAAAAATCAAGTTCACATATCCAAACTGTCCGTAGGTACCTGCATAGTTTGTAATCATCATTACATAATACTCACCAGCCAATGCACCTTCAATAGAGACCGTTTCAAATGCACTTGCAGAATAACTACAGCTTTCTATTTGTTGTAGATCTTCATAGTCACAAGGCACATCACTAAATGGTCCCCAAACAATAAAGTCCACATCGATAGGTGTTCCTTGTTGGTCTGGAAGTGTATATTGATTTAAGTCAAAATATAAATCTCCATCTTCAGCAATTTTGAAGAAATAGAAACGTGGATACGGTTGATTGAATAAACATCCGTAGTTGGGACCAGATGGTGCTGTAACAGGAATATCACCGTCTCCTAAGAAAGGAATATTCAAACCAAATTCAGGACCTGGACAGGCTGCTTCTGGATTGATACAATCTTTCAATACTTTCAAGATTATTTTAACAATTTTAGAACAGTTTGCACCGTCCGCAACACGTGCATACACAATTGTATTATCGGCTGCATTGAATGCAGTTGGATTTGCAATTGGATTTTGCTGACTTTCAGCTTCTGCCAAGGTTGCATAATACACGAAAGTCATATCCGCTGGATTGTCTACTACTTCGGGTTGAACGAGTGTCAAATCAAAAAGTTCAAAACCATCGCCGTTGTAATCTATTTTTGTTAATGTAAAGGTATCACCGTTGGTTTCTAGTTCACCAAACGTAATATTCACTTGGTCTTCTGCTGTACAGTCCCCATTTGATACGACTACTTTATATAGACCCGCTTCAGTAACTGTCAATGTAGTTGTTGTAGCACCTGGAATGATGTTACCATTGAAATACCATTGTAATGTAAAAGTTGGGTCGGTGATATTTACATGCAAAGTAAATTCTTCTTGACCACAAATCGTAAATTCATCAGGCATGTCAACACCTTGATCGTCTACAATAACGGAACCTAAATTAAAGGATCCGGCTTCAAGGAAAACAGCTGAATCGTAGGAAGTATCTCCGGCATCTGCTACCAATAAACGAATATGGTAGGTTTCACCCGGAACAACGGCTGACTGAGCAACCAATGGAACTGTACGACCTCCGTATTGAATATCTGCAAAAGGTCCAGGCACATAATAGGTTGCGTCTCCACAGAACTGATCATTTACATTATTAATGGTAACCGGCTGTCCGTTTGGAAGCAAAGCGATGTTTTTACCGCTTAAGCCTGGGTCAGCTGTAATCCCAGGTCCGCTAATGATGAAAGCGAAAATGTCGTTATAGGTTGAACACGCAAAATTTGGATATTCCTCGGATGCAAAAATATAATTAAATGAGATTTCTGTTCCTTGCGGCACGAAATCAAATTCAAAAATAGTCACGTTGTTGGTGGTCGTTCCCGCCAAGAAACTTGCGTCTGGATCACCTGACCAATCATAGCCTCCGTGGGACATAATACCACTATCAGGACCTTCTGCTTGTTTCGCAGCACCTGAAGTTAATACAATTCCACGATCAAAAGGAAAGTTAGAATTCGCTTTTGAAAAATAACCCCAGCTACGTAATGCGCTTGGAAAAGGGTCTGATGGATTATCCTTCAATTGAAAGTTGGTTGCTGTGGAACATAATCCACCATCCAACAAAACATCTGTAAGTAATTGCTCCGCTCCATAATTTGACTCAGGATTATTTGCCCCATTAACTATGATGCTTTGGGCATTTGTCTGAAACAAATAGTGAAAGAAGAAAATTACGAGTAAAAGTTTTCTCATAAGTAAAACAAATTTGTTTATTATTCTTTGTGCTAAATTAAACTCTAAAATTAGTTCAATTTTAACGATTATTCTTCATTAATACAATTCTTTTTCAAGAAAGTTTTTTAATTCACTCTTTTTTGTTTCCAATTATCATACAAAGAGTACAAAATTCCGGAAGCTAATGAGACAAGAATTACACTCAATGATAACCATTCTGGAACATCTATCGCGTTGTTCTTCACATAGTCATGAAGTAACATTTTGACCCCAACAAAGAGTAGAATTACAACCAAACTGTATTTTATGTATGCGAACTTATCCATTACATTGGCAAGGAAGAAATACATGGAACGCAAGCCAAGAATTGCCATGATGTTGGAAGAAAACACAATAAATGGATCTTCGGTAATCGCCAAAACCGCGGGGATACTATCCAATGCAAATAAAATGTCTGTAAATTCAATGACAATCAATGCCAATAACAAAGGAGTTCCTGCCCAAATTCCCATTTTCTTTACAACCAATTTTTGACCGTGAATTTGTTGGGTAATCGGCATAATCTTTCGAACCCATTTAAATACAAAGCTGTCTTTGGGATTAAATTCCCCTTCTTCTTTCGAAACAGCCATTTTGATCGCTGTGAAAATCAAGAATGCACCAAATACATAAATGATCCAATCTACTTTATTAATCAACCATATTCCGAAGAATATCATCAATGCCCGAAAAACAACGGCGCCAATAATCCCCCAAAACAATACTCTGTGCTGGTATTTCTGTGGAATGCTGAAAGATTTAAAGATAACAGCAATTACAAAAATATTATCGACCGATAGCGAAAGCTCCAACAAATAGGCTTGTAAATATTTAGAAAAAGCGGTTTCTGGAGTATAACCGAGTGGATTATCGATATGTTGATGTGCAAATAACCAATACAAAACTCCGGAAAAAAGCAAGGAAAGACTTACCCAAAACGCCGTCCATTTAGCGGCTTCTTTGTGGGTTATCATGTGTGCGTTTTTGTTGAAGACACCTAAGTCAAGTGCTAATAAAACGGCTATAATTGAAAGAAAGATTACCCAAATCATTGTCTAAATCCTGTTTTTAAAATTTCTGCTAATATCCGTAATAATAATTTATTGTTTTCAAAAAAAAAGAAATTAACCAAAAAAAAAACCATCTCATTTTTTAATAAGACGGTTTTCAATATGTATTCAAACTTTTTTTATTAAGAATCCAAAGCTTCTGCACCACCCACAATTTCCAAAATTTCATTGGTAATCGCAGCTTGACGTGCTTTGTTGTATTCCAACACCAATTCTTTTCGAAGTGTATCCGCATTGTCAGTTGCTTTGTGCATCGCTGTCATTCGCGCTCCGTGTTCGGCTGCATTCGAATCCAGAACTGCTTTGTACAATTGTGTTTTCAGCGTTTGAGGAATCAAATCAGTCACGATTGATTCTTTGGATGGCTCAAAAATGTAATCTACGGTAGAAACAGATGCAACGTCCCCTTCTTCTTGTCGGATTTCCACCGGCAAATAAGTTTCATTCATGATAATTTGAGTCGCCGCATTTTTGAATTGGTTGTAAATAATTCGCACCTCATCAAAGGCTCCTTCTTTGAACTTTTCCGTTACTTCTTCAGCAATCGCAGCTACTTCTTCAAACTTAATTTCATCCCAAATCGATGAATAGTTTTTGTAAATAGGAACATGTTTTCTCAATAAATCATGTCCTTTTTTACCAATAGACAAAACTTCTACTTCAATTCCCGCATTTTTTGATTCGGTGATTTTCGCCGTTGCTTGTTTAATCACATTCGTATTAAAAGCACCTGCCAATCCACGGTTGGATGTAACTACAATCAAAAGAATCTTTTTCACTTCACGTTGAACGGTTAAATCGCCGCCCACATTGCTGTCTAAAGTTGAACTGATATTCTGAAGGATTTCACGCAATTTATTTGCATACGGACGAAGTTGAGTCACCGCATCTTGAGCACGCTTCAATTTTGCAGCCGATACCATTTTCATGGCACTGGTTATCTGCATCGTTGAGCCCACCGATGTGATTCTGCTTCGTATATCTTTTAAATTTGCCATTCTATGAAGTTAAATGTACACTTTTAGTACAATACTTAATTTAATTATATCTAGCTGTGGTGTCGTTGATTGCTGTTTTTATTGTTTCAACAATCTCATCGGTATATTTACCACTACGAACATCACTTAAAACATCTGCATGTTTATTTCTCATCAAGGATAAGAAATCTTCTTGCCATTCTTTCACTTTCTCAACCGGCACGTTTCTCAACAAACCTTGTGTTCCCGCAAGAATGATTGCCACTTGTTCTTCAACCGGCATGGGAGAGTGAACGTTTTGTTTCAATAACTCCACGTTTCTTTGTCCTTTACCAATCACTGACATAGTCGCCGCATCAAGATCAGAACCGAATTTAGAGAAAGCTTCCAATTCACGGAATTGAGCTTGGTCTAATTTTAAAGTTCCCGATACTTTTTTCATCGATTTAATCTGAGCGTTACCACCCACACGCGATACCGAAATACCTACGTTAATTGCAGGACGAATTCCGGAGTTAAATAAATCAGACTCCAAGAAAATCTGACCATCTGTAATGGAAATTACGTTGGTTGGAATATATGCAGAAACGTCTCCTGCTTGGGTTTCAATAATCGGTAATGCAGTCAATGAACCTCCTCCTTTTACCATTCCTTTCAAAGAATCTGGTAAATCGTTCATTTCAGAAGCTACTTTATCATCGGCGATGACTTTTGCAGCGCGTTCCAATAAACGAGAGTGAAGGTAGAAAACGTCTCCTGGATAAGCCTCACGTCCTGGAGGACGACGAAGTAACAAGGAAACCTCACGGTATGCTACTGCTTGTTTTGACAAGTCATCATAAACCACCAAAGCGGGACGACCTGTATCACGGAAAAACTCACCAATTGCAGCACCTGCCATTGGAGCATACACCTGCATAGGTGCTGGGTCCGATGCGTTTGCAGCAACGATAACTGTATATTTATCAGCACCGTGTTCAACCAATGTATTCATAATGTGCGCAACGGTCGAACCTTTTTGTCCGATTGCAACATAAATACAGAAAACAGGCTCACCTCTGTCGTAAAATTCTTTTTGATTCAAAATAGCATCAATCGCAACCACGGTTTTACCGGTTTGACGGTCACCAATAATCAACTCACGCTGACCTCTTCCAATTGGAATCATGGAGTCAATCGCAACGATACCTGTTTGCAAAGGTTCCGTTACTGGCTCACGGTAGATAACACCTGGCGCTTTACGCTCGATCGGCATTTCATACGTTTGACCTTGGATGGGACCTTTTCCATCGATAGGGTTCCCCAACATATCGACAACACGACCTAACATTCCTTCTCCAACTTGGATGGATGTAATTCGTCGTGTTCTTTTTACGGTATCTCCTTCTTTAATTCCTTTTGATGGGCCTAATAGTACGATACCTACGTTGTCTTCTTCAAGGTTCAATACCATTCCTTCCAATCCGTTGGCGAATTCTACCAACTCACCATATTGGGCGTTATCTAATCCGTATACACGGGCAATACCGTCCCCAACACTTAGAACAGTTCCTACCTCAGCCATTTCAACGTTGACGTTGAAATTGGAAAGTTGTTGTTTTAATATTGCTGAAACTTCAGCTGGTTTAATCTCTGCCATTTTACTTTTATTTCAAGTTTAATGAATCAATTTAATTTATAATTGCGCGATTCAATCGCTATAATTTATTCCGAGTTCTAATTTTACTTAGAGTTTAGGAACATATTCGTTTTTGTCAAATTCTTTTTTCAAACGCGCTAATCGAGTTCGAATACTGCTGTCGATTTCCTTGTCACCAACTCTTAAAATAAATCCTCCAATAATTCGGGGGTCTACTTTGCTTTCGACGATATATGAAGTATCTGCATTCATTTTATCTCTTGCCAATCCTAAAATCTGCTGCGTCGTACCTTCATCCAATGGAACGGCTGAAACGATTTCGGCAATGCTGATTTTATTTTGTAGGTTATACAACACATTGTATTGCGCTGTAATTTCCTTCAAGATATCTCCTCTTTTTTGGTTGATGATTAAATGAATGAAGTTTTGAGTCGTTTGAGAGAAACCTTTGAACAATTCATCTCCGATTACATTTTTACGTTTTGAATCCAAAACAGGTGAAGATAAAAATTGAGCTAACTCCCGACTGCCATCAATGGAATTCCTCAAATCTATCATTTCTTGATTGATTCGTTCCGCTTGATTGCTTTCATTTGCGAACTGAATCAAACCTTTAGCATATCGCTTTGCTGCTCTAACTCCTGCCATGATATTAATTCAATTTTGCTTCGTTAATCAACTCACCCACCAAATTTTCTTGTGCAGATTTGTCTTCCAATTCTTTGTTCAACACTTTTTGAGCAACTGTAATTGAAAGTTGTGCAATCTGATTTTTCATATCGGTTATAGCGGCTGCTTTTTCATTTTGAATCGCAACACGTGCATTTTCCACCAAATTATCGGCCTCAACTTTCGCCGTTTCTTTTGCTTTTGCAATCATAGTCTCACGCATTTCTCTTGCTTCTTTCAAGATTGCATCGCGTTCGATTTTTGCTTCTTTCAAAATTTTATCGTTTTCAGCCTGCAAAAGCATCATTTCTTCCCGTGCTTTCTTTGCTGCATTCAAAGCGTCTTCGATGGATTTCTCTCTATCGTTCACTGCATTTAAAATCGGCTTCCATGCAAATTGTCTCAACAACAATAGCAACACGACGAACAAAATGGTTTGCCAAAAAAACAACCCAAACGAAAAATCACTGATTAATTTTTCCATTTTATATGTATCTTAATTAAGTTTCGTTTTATTAAAATCTTTATTTAAAAACTCGGCTACAACCAACCGTTGCAGCTGAGTTTTTATTTTGTTTTGATTAAACCGCAAACAAAGCTGCGAAACCAATACCTTCAATCAACGCCGCTGCAATCAACATCGCTGTTTGGATTTTACCATAAGCCTCAGGCTGACGTGCAATACCTTCCATGGCAGCACCTCCGATCTTTCCGATCCCGATACCCACTCCGATAACTACTAAACCTGCTCCTACAATCGCTGGAATTTCCATAATATAAAATTTATTAATTAAACTTAATTCTTATTGTTTTATGAATGTGCCTCTTCGGGTTCATGCTCCTGTGCTGCAAACCCAAAATAAAGAGCTGACAACATGGTGAAGATATACGCCTGAAGTACACAAACTAGTACTTTAATCAAAATAATTACAAAGGTCAAAGCGAAAGATAAACTTCCACCTATCCAACTTTGAAATACGAAAATCAATCCAATCAAACTCATCAATACAATGTGTCCCGCTGCCATGTTTGCATAAAGACGTATTAAGAGTGAGAATGGTTTAATGATAAGACCTAAAAGTTCAATCGGAATCAAAATTAGGTACAAAGGAATTTTTGCAATCCAAGGCATAGAATCTCCCAATGGATCAAAAACATGCAACCAATACGTTTTCTTACCTGTGAAATTGGTGATTAAAAACGTGATAATTGCCAATGCAGTTGTTACTGCAATATTTCCTGTTACGTTTACTCCCAATGGAGTTAGTCCAAAGAAATTCAAAAACAAAATAAAGAAAAACACCGTTAATAAGAACGGCATGTATTTTTTATAATGCTTTTCTCCAATATTTGGAACTGCAATTTCATCTTTAATATACAATACAACTGGCTCAAAGAAACGACCCACTCCTTTTGGAACGCCTCCTGATTTCACATACGATCTAGATAGACTCGTGAAAATCAAAAACATCAAAAGTGAAGTGAAAAGCATCATCATCACATTTTTTGTAATCGATAAGTCAAAAGGTTTTTCGTTCGTTGGAACTCCTTTTTTCATTTCTCCTTCGTGTGATCCTTTTGCATCTTCTAAACTGTAGTTGATGGTTCCGGCTGCATCCGTTTTGTAAATCTGACCGTGGTATTCTTTGTAGAATGTACCATCTACTTCGTGAACCTTTGTTCCGTGTTCGAAGTTAGATGAACTGAAAATCTTCAATCCATTGTCCACCAAAATAACGGGCAAAGGGAAACCGTAAGCGTTTCCTTCCTTGTCGGACAAAAATGTAAAATCATGAGAATCGACTAAGTGATGTTCAATTACACCCTTAATCTCTTTCTTCATCTGCTCTTTAAAACCGAGTTGTTTGTCTGCTGCGGCTGTCTCTGTTTGTGCAAACACAAACATCTGGAAAACCAAAACAAAACAAAACGTAAATAATTGGCGCATAGGAATTATAATTAACCTGTTTTTTTTTCGTGGTGCAAAATTAAGATAAGTTTTCTAATAAAAGAAACCTTATTCTCTGCTTTTCGTCAGCTTTCTTGATTCAGTAGTTTTTTCGCCGTAAACCAGGTGATTAAAATCAAACTTACAAGGTATAAAACGAGTAACGAAAACTTGAATTCAGCTTCGTCTTTTTGCGGAAAAGAATCAATAAATACCTTGGCTGCCACTAACTTCAAAGCAACTACAAGCAAGAAAAAATAACCCAATTGTTCTTTGAAACTTCTTTCAAGAACCTGAATGAATAGACTACTTAAAATTAAAACACAAAAAATAAAAATGTAAATCGATGAGAAATAGTTCTTTTGGATTTTTAATATAAATTCAAACAAGATGAAATGAATGAAAATAGCCGTGGATAAGCAAGTCAATGAAATCAAGAAATTCTTAGTCCACGCTTTCATTTTATCCGCTTCAACTGATTTAACACCAAATAAAGTGAGCCTGCCAACCCCACCAAACTTCCTAAAGCGGTCAGGTATTTTTTTTCGAATCCATAATGTTCATCGCCCCAGCGGCCCAACCAAACAAACACAAAAATAACCGCCATCATCTGAAAGGCAATTCCAGTGAGTTGAGCATATTTTGCCAAGGATTTTTTTGGATTGGAGTCGGACATAAACGTATTTGAATTATAATTCCTACAAAAGTAGTGATACCGATTTGATATCTAGGAAAGAATTACTTGATTGCGCATTTATCGCAAAGTCCTTTAACAACCATACTCAATTCCTCTGCTTTGAAATTTTTCGGAAGGGAAATGGACGGAAGAATAAAATCTTTCATGCAATAGGTCAACTCGCAATTTGTACAGTGAAAATGAATATGTGCTTGTTCGGGAAGGCATTCGCAACTATCTTCACAAAGGGCATACTTTACCGAGCCGCTTCCATCGTCAATGCTATGGACTAATTTGTTTTTCTCAAAACGCTTGAGTGTACGATACAAAGTCGTTTTATCCACTTGATCAAATTCGGCTTCCAATTCATTCAAACTTACGGCATGTTCCGTGTTTTGAAGAATTTTCAACACCAACAAGCGCATGGCAGTTGGCGAAATTTTACGGGCTTCCAGTTGCTTTTCTAAAGTTTCACTCATCTCAATTCATTTAATTCCATCTACTTTTCGTTAAAAAAGTAGTTGAACTCTTTCTATCTGTCAAATTTACGAAGTATTCAATGAATCAAAGAAAATAAAACAATAGACTCAAACCGCAATGAATTCAACAAAAAATTACAGGAATACTAAAGTGCCTTATAATTGAAATCGGCCATTACCACGGCAGTCACGCCCGCTTCCACTCCTTTGTTTCCATGTGCACCGCCTGAACGGTCCAAAGACTGTTGTTCATTGTCATCGGTTAAAACACAGAAAATAACAGGTGTATCAGAATGGATATTCAAATCTTTAATTCCTTGGGTTACGCCTTGACATACATAGTCAAAATGCGCAGTTTCTCCCCGGATGACACTTCCAATTACAATGATTGCATCGAATTCATCTTGTTTACACAATTGGCTTGCGCCATAAATCAATTCAAAACTTCCGGGAACTTCAAAGTTTGAGATATTCTCTTCTTTGGCTCCTAGGTCAATCAGGGTATCAATCGCACCTTTTTGAAGATTATGGGTAATGTGATTGTTCCATTGGGAAACGACAATGCCGAAACGAAACGCTCCGGCATTGGGTAATTTTGTTTTATCGTAAACCGATAGATTTTTATTTTCAGTTGCCACTTGTAGCGTATTTTAGTCTTTCAATGTATTTATCTACTTCACCTTCGCCTGCAAAAGGATATTTCTTAGCAAGTGCTTCGAAATAGTTCAAGGCTTCTTTGTTCATGTCCATATCCATCGCTAATTTACCTGCTTTCATATAGTAAAGCGTTTGGATAACTTCCAAATCCGTTCCTTCTGCTGCTTTTACGTAATAAGACAAAGCTTCTTTTTCTTTTCCGGATTCAACCAACGCATTTCCAATCATACCGTTTTTCTGAGCGGTTAGGATGTTGTCTTTGGAGGAAAATTTCTCGAAACTTTTCACAGCTGATGCGTAATCTCCTAATTTATAGTAAGAAACTCCGGCTTTGTAAAGTGCAATGTTTGCTCCTTTTGTTCCTCCGTAATTTTCTATGATTTGCTCATAGCCTAAGAAACTTCCTGGACTTCCTTTCAATGCCAAAACCACCGAATCTTGTTTGAAGTATTCGTCAGCCTGAGCCATTTCTATAAATGCTTTTTCAGATTTGGGTTCCAATACCGTTTTTAAGTAAGCAAAGTAACCGATACCGATTAATGCCAAACCGATGAAAGCGCCCACAATGATTTTGGAATGTCTTTCAAAGAAGTTTTCTGCCAAATGCGCAGTTTCGTTTAGGCTATCAATAACCTTCTCAGTAGTATATTCTTGTTTCTTATTTCTCTTTGCCATCTTGATTGAATTTCAGGTGGGCAAAATTAGCAAATAAGTATAATTCCTACAAGTTTTGTTTCGATTATACTTTAATTCAATGTTTTTCAATTAATTATTTATGAATTTTATCGAAATTAAATGCTGATAGTCAACTCACTACACTGACAATTTCAAATATCATGAGCAAAAAGATAGTTATCCAATTCTTCTATTTAAACAAAAAAATCAACGAAATGCATCGTTTAACACCAAAAAAAAACTCCTTGAATGCATTTTTCAAGGAGTTTAATCTGCTTATATTGAATGGTTTTGTTATAAGAAATAGCCCAAAGAAATATTCAACATATTGATTCTGTCTTCGGTTTTGAAATTCGTTCCGGCTGCACCTTGAAGAAATTCAGAAGAAGTTTTACCCAATCCGAATTCATAACGAACATCAATATTTAATTTCTTAATGTTCACTCCGGTTCCAATTTGCCATCCCAAACTTACATTATCAGTTTTATCTGCTTCCACATTATTATAAACATCTCCGTCAATTTTATCTTTGAAGTTTAGAGAGAAAACCGGTCCTGTTTGAACTTGAACCAATCCCAAAGCGAAGGTTTTACCCACGTTTACAGGAATGTCAATTCGGTTTTTCTTTACATCTCCTCCGTCGTATTCATTTTTGAAAGACGTATAAAGAACTTCCGGTTGAACATAGAATCCAACGGCTTTGATACGCATCATTCCACCTGCTTGAAAACCTATGGAACCTTTTCCTTTTTCTTGATAAGCACCGTTAAGCGCTTTAAGCACACCGTTATCGGTGTTGTAAACCATACCTGCTTTCAGTCCGAAATCAATGTTTTGTGCAAATGCACTCATTGAAAAAAGTGCGAAACCTGCTAAAAATAGTTTTTTCATAATTGTTTATTTATTTTGTTTTTCTTTTAATAATACATCACGCAACTTGGTGAACAACTTAGATGAATAAACGAAATCAATCACCGATTCATTGTCCGCAGTTAAAATTTCATTTTTATCACCATCCCATTCTTTGTATCCATCTTTCAGGAATACAATGGTTTCACCAATTTCCATTACCGAGTTCATATCATGGGTGTTGATGATGGTTGTGGTATTGTATTCGACCGTTAATTCATGCAATAATTTATCGATGACCATCGATGTTTTTGGATCTAATCCAGAATTGGGTTCGTCTGCAAATAAATATTTCGGTTTATTCACAATCGCTCGTGCAATAGCTACTCGTTTTTGCATTCCCCCTGAAATTTCGGATGGGAATTTATGAAACGATTCCGGCGTTAAGTTCACCCGCTCCAAAACTTCCTCAGATCGTTTATTCATTTCTTTCAAAGACACATTCGAAAACATTTCCAACGGAAAACGAACATTTTCTAAAACCGTCATCGAGTCAAACAAGGCACTTCCTTGGAAAACCGTCCCAATTTCCCCTCTAATTTGTTGTCTTTGTTCGTAACTGAATTTTACAACATCCCGTCCGTCAAAGAAAATTTCTCCGGAAGTGGGAATAATTAATCCGGTCATACATTTTAGAAACACGGTTTTTCCTGAACCGGATTGACCGATGATTAAATTGGTTTTACCCGATTCAAACACAGTAGAAATTCCTTTTAGAACTTCGACATCATCAAACTGCTTCTTTAAATTCTTAACTTCAATCATCAGCTCAAAATTGTTTGGGTTAATACCAAGTTCAAAATAATCAGAATTACGGATGTCCAAACTACGGCTGCTGTACTGGAACGACCTACTTCCAAAGAACCACCTTTCACATTGTATCCATAATAGGCAGGAACGGTTGCAATCACAAAGGCAAAACAGACAGTTTTAACGAATGTATAAACAAACAATCGTGTAGCCATTGGCATTTGTAAACCGGTGATATAATCAGATTGACTCCACATTTGGGTCGCTTCTCCAATTAAATATCCACCCAATAACCCCATCGCGATACTAATCATAATTAAAATAGGATTGAAAAATATAGTGGCAATAACTTTGGGCATCACCAAGAAGGAAGGGGAATTGATTCCCATCACATCCAACGCATCAATTTGCTCGGTAACACGCATGGTTCCAATACTTGACGCAATGTAAGAACCCACTTTCCCCGCTAAAATAAGCGATATAATCGTGGGTGAGAATTCTAGAATCAACACTACTTTGGTCGCATACGATACATAATAATTTGGAACGGGAATGTCGGCACCTTGAAAATTTTGCGCCATTTGAATCGCAGTTACAGCTCCCATAAACAAAGATATGAACGCAACAATCCCGACGGAACTCATCCCCAAATCATAAACTTCCCTCATTATAAGCTTCCGAAAGACCTTTGAGCCTTGGGGCTTTCTAAACACTTTGACCATGAACCGAAAATAGGCTCCAATAATCTCTAACAGTTTCAACATACGTTGCAAAATTATGATTTTTTTTCTCATGCAACTTCTTTAACTTTCGCAAATGAATTTAGATGGCTTAAAAAAGTATTTACCTGACGGTGCTTTTCCCTTTGTAGAAGGATGGTTGGAGAAAGAATCAATCCGCATAAAAATTAAACCTTCACGCAAAACAAAGTTGGGAGATTATCGCTTTTTACGACCGGAAAACAAGCATCAAATCACCATTGACAACAGTTTACCGCCCGAAGCTTTTTTCTTTGTGTTGACCCATGAAATCGCACATCTCTTTGTTTATAATCGCCACAAAGGCAGTGCCTTACCCCATGGAAACGAATGGAAAATGATGTTTGGAAAAATGTTAAATCAAAGTTTATCGGTGTATTCTGAAGAAGTTCGACCCTATATTCGTAACCATTCCATTCGTCCCAAAGCGAGTGTTGGTGCAGACCGAAATCTTCATCGGAAAATGTTTTTAAAAGAAGAAAATTTAGACAAATTAGTCGAAAGTTTAACTTTAGGTCAAAAATTTTTAATTGGAAAAAGAATTTTTGAAAAAGGGAAGAAAAGAAAAACGCGCTATCTTTGTAAAGAGTTGTCTGGCCAAAAATTGTATTTGGTAAGCGGACAAGCAGTAGTTGACAAAATAATTGAAGAATGAACAAAAATGACTTTGGTGTAATTATGGCTGGTGGAGTTGGATCTCGATTTTGGCCACTGAGCACCGTGGATCTCCCCAAACAATTTCACGATATTTTAGGAACAGGACGAACTTTTTTACAAGCGACCTTTGATCGTTTGGCAAAATTGATTCCACTGGATCAGATTTACATTGTCACACTGGAAGAGTACATTGAGATTTGCAAAGAACAACTTCCGGAACTTTCTGACAATCAGATTATTGGCGAACACAGTGGAAAGAATACGGCAGCGAGTAATTTGTATGCTGCAAAAATAATTTACGACGTGAATCCCAATGCCAACATCGTCGTTGCGCCTTCAGATCATGTGATTTTAGACCAATCTGTTTTTCTAGAAAAATTACAATACGCACTGAATGAGGCGAGTCAAAAGGAGGTTTTAATTACCTTAGGAATTCAACCTACACGTCCAGATACGGGGTATGGCTATATTCAATTCTTCCCGAATGAAACCTCTCAAATTAAAAAAGTAAAAACATTTACTGAAAAACCAGGCCTTGATTTGGCGGAAGTTTTTTATAAATCCGGCGAATTTCTGTGGAACGCCGGTATATTTATTTGGAATGCAAAGACGGTTTTAAAGTCTTTTGAAAAAAACCTTCCGGATATGTATGAGCTATTTGATAAGATAGAACATCCGTTGGCTTCGGGCAAAGGAAAGAAAGAAATTCAAAAATCGTGGGCCTTGATTCAACAAATTTCTATCGATAACGGTATTTTAGAGAAGGCAGACAATGTGTATGTAATCCCTTCTTCCTTCGGTTGGTCGGATTTGGGAACTTGGAAATCCTTGTATGAGAACTTGGATAAAAAAAGTGGAAACAACGTTAAGAAAGGAAAACACATTCTTACCTACAACACCAGCAATTCACTGATTTACACCACCCAAAAGAAAGCAATTGTAGTGGATGGATTGGATAATTATATCGTAGTCGAAACCAAAAAAGCACTTTTGATCTGCCCGATGGATCGCGATCAAACCATCAAAGCCTTTGTGAGTGATTTGAAGTTGAATAAGGGAGAGAAGTTTACGTAAGTTATTGAATAGCTGAGAGAATTATTGATTTAATTGGGCACAACATGTTGCGAGGTCGCGAACTTCGTAACTAAGATTTTTCGGCTAAGAAAAATTTCTTGCGTAATGGAAATGTGATGTAACCACAAAATACGCAATCTTACAAAACCGTTGTTGAACTAATCCCGACAAAAAGCGGGAAGCTTTCTATTATTGATAAAAACAGCAGAACTTGTTGAGATTAACAATACTACTTCAAATTATGTTTAAAAAAAATCAAAAACTGGAATAGAAACGACTGTTAAGCAGGTTGATGGCTTTGAAATTATCTGACAAAGGTTGACTCGAAATTTTACAATTACAAGCAAAGCAAAAAGTAAGTCCACAAAAAAGTAAAAAACCAACCGTGTTTTAACTGCTTTCCCACACAAAACGCATCGTATTCCCCATAGTATTGAAAACGTGACGCTGAAAAGGATTAGTCAACACATCACTCAGCTTTAGCCTATCGGCAAGCCGAATGCTTAGTTGTTGAACTAAACCTACGGTAGCCTTCCGTAACTATCCGTACATTTAGCGTTTACTTAATACATTTTATAAGACA
>Ga0172382_10000561_pt1 | contig 70342 bp, 63 predicted proteins | sample Leawel138RmetaG_FD_122245 | JGI IMG/M metagenome (GOLD analysis project Ga0172382, IMG submission 122245) | Leachate microbial communities from a municipal landfill in Southern Ontario, Canada - Leachate well 138R metaG | ecosystem: Engineered > Solid waste > Landfill > Unclassified | place...
CCTGCGGGTGCGCCCCGGCTCTGCCGGCGGGCCTTCGGTCCGCTCTTTCACCGCCCACCCCATTCCGGGGTGAGTGTGTTGAAGGAGAAAAGTGATGAACGCTGTTACCGAAACCACCGCTGCCGAGCCTGTGTCGGGCGTCGAGATTCTCGTGCCGTTGAACAAGCTCAAGAAGTCCCCGCGCAATGCGCGCAAGGTGCCACATGGGCAAAGCGCCATTGAAGCATTGGCCGCATCCATCGCGCATAAGGGGCTGATCCAGAACCTTGTCGTGGAACCCGAAGTGAAGGACGACGGAACGCCGACCAGCTTCTATTTCGTCACCGCTGGCGAAGGCCGCAGGCAGGCGATGTTGCTGTGCACCAAGCGCCGGAAGATGAAGAAGTCCGATCCGGTGCGCTGCTGGGTTGATACCGAAAACGATCCGTCCGAGATCAGTCTGGACGAGAACGTCACCCGCACCCCCATGCACCCCGCCGACCAGTTCGAGCGGTTCCGCGAGCTTTCCGAAACCAAGGGCTGGGGCGCGCAGGAAATCGGCGCGCGGTTCGGCGTGTCCGCCCAGGTGGTGAAGCAGCGGCTTCGCCTTGGTGCTGTCTCTCCCAAGCTGTTGCAGGTCTATCGTGAGGATGGTCTGACCTTGGACCAGTTGATGGCCTTTGCCATCACCGAGGACCATGAACGGCAGGAGCAGGTGTTCGAGAGCCTGCATCACAACCGCGAGCCGTGGATCATCCGGCGCGATCTGACCGCTGCCAATGTTCCCGGTCATGATCGCCGGGCGATCTTCGTGGGCGAGGCAGCCTATGAGGAAGCAGGCGGCGCCATCATCCGCGACCTGTTTGCCGATGAAGGCGGCGGCTATTTCGAGGATGCGGGTTTGCTCGACATGCTTGCTATCGAGAAGCTGCGCGAGGTTGCCGCCGAAGTGCAGGCCGAGGGCTGGAAATGGGCCGAGGCGCATATCGACTATCCCCATGCGCACGGCATGCGGCGTTTCTATCCTGAACCCGTTGCCCTGTCCGATGAGGACGAGAAGCGGTTGGAAGCGGCATCTGCCGAATATGAGCAGCTTGTCGAGGGCTACGATAGCTATGACGAAATGCCCGAAGACGTGGCCGCGAAGGTCGAGGCGCTGGACGCGGAGATCGACGCGATTTCCGACAAGCGTCATACCTATGATGTCGAGCTGATCGCGCATGGCGGCGTGTTCGTGGTGCTCAACCATGATGGCACGGTCAGGATCGAGCGCGGTTTCGTTCGAGCCGAGGATGAGGCGCTGGCCGATCCGCAGCCCGAAGGTGAAGCCATCAACGCAGAGACGGTCGAGGATGAGCAGGCCGAAGGTGATGAGGATGTGCAGGAAATCGAGGATGAGGACGAGGAAGTCGGCAAGCCGATTTCCGATGCCCTAACCCGCGACCTGTCCGCGCACCGGACGCTTGCCCTTCGCGTGGCGCTTGGTGAGCGGCCCGACATGGCATTGATCGCGCTCACCCACACGCTGACCTCGCAACTGTTCTACAACTATGCCGAGGCCGGTTGCCTTGAGGTTCGTCCGACCGTGACGCCGCTTGGCAGTCATGCGGACGGGATCGAGGATACACCGTTGGCAGCCAAGGCAAACGCGGCGCATGAGGCATGGGCAGAACGGATGCCGCGTGATGTGGCGGCCCTGTGGGCGTTCATCGTCGCTCTGGACGATGAGGACCGGATGGCGCTGCTGGCGTATTGCGTGGCCTGCACCGTCAATGCGCTGCGTCTGCCGTGGGATCGCAAGCCCCGGTCGCTGCAAACCGCCGACAGGCTGGCAAGCGCGCTGTCGCTCGACATGGCGAAGGACTGGACGCCCACCGTGGACAGCTATCTTGGCCGTGTCACCAAGGCGCATATCCTTGAAGCCGTGAGCGATGGCGTGTCGGAGGACGCCGCGCGCCGGATCGCGGACATGAAGAAGCAGGACATGGCGCAGGCCGCCGAGCAGCTTCTGGCCGGGACCGGATGGCTCCCAGCGATCCTGCGGACGCCAGAGGCGGAAGTTGAACAGCCGTCTGACGTGGAGGTTTCCGAAGCGCACGCAGAGGACGGCGAGGACTTCTACGCCGTTGCGGCCGAATAGCGGCATGAAGCTGGGGCCGCATAAGCGGTCCCGGCTTCCATTCACCGCCTGCTGAAAATTGCGGCCGCGCCAGATGGGGCGCGGCCGTATTGTTATGCGTCGGATCGACGCCGCTGAGAATTTACCCGGCTCGGCAGTTCAAATCGAACGGGGACCAAGCAGGATAATGGCCGCTCCAACAAGACAGATCGAGGCACCGGTAATATCCCATCGATCGGGACGCAGCCCTTCAATCGCCCACAGCCAGCCCAGCGAGGCCGCAATATAGACGCCGCCATAGGCAGCATAGGTGCGTCCCGCCGCATCGCTGTCCACCAGGGTCAACAGCCACGCGAACAGGGCGAGCGAGATCATCCCGGGGACGAGCCAAAAAGGTGATTTGCCGAGCCGCAGCCATGCCCAGAAGGAGAAGCAACCTGCGATCTCGGCCAAGGCTGCGCCGAGATAGGCGAACGGTGTGAGGTTCACAGGGTCTCTCCTGAAGTGGCAGGCGGTGCAAGCGCCTCGATGATCCGGCAATCCCCGACCGTGCCGCCCTCACAGGAGTCGAGCAATGCGGACAGCTCGCTCCGAAGCGCAGTCAGATCGACGATCTTGCGCTCGACCTCAGCAAGGTGATCGCGGGCCAGCGCATCGACCGTGGCGCAGTCGCGTGTCCGATCGTCCGATAGCGACAGCAGCGCCCGCACCTGGTCGAGCGGGAAGCCGAGATCGCGCGCGCGGCGGATGAATGAGAGCCGGTCCAGTTCCGCCTTACCATAGGAGCGATAATTGCCCGAAGTCCGTTCGGGCTTCGCAAGCAATCCGATCCGCTCATAATAGCGGATCGTCTCGACCTTGGTCCCCGTCGCCTTGCCCAGTTCGCCGATCGTGAACGCCATGCCCTTGACCCTGTAGTTCCTACAGGGTGCATATAGGCCGTCGCATCGACAGAATCGAGGTGACGGATATGGCAGGCGGATGCTGCGGCGGTTGCGAAACGACCGTACCGACCAAGGACAAGGCATGGCGGCGGGTGCTGTGGATCGTGCTGGCCATCAATGCCGGTATGTTCGGCGTCGAGATGATGGCGGGCGTCGCAGCGCATTCGGCATCGCTCAAGGCCGACGCGCTCGACTTTCTCGGGGATGCGGCCAACTATGCGGTCAGTCTGGGCGTTGCCGGCATGGCACTGCAATGGCGCGCTCGGGCCGCATGGCTCAAGGGCGCCTCGCTGCTCCTGCTCGGCCTGTGGATTCTCGGCAGCACCGTATGGATGGCGCTTGCCGGCACGCTTCCAAAGGCGGAGACGATGGGCATTATCGGCGTGCTGGCGTTCATCGCCAATCTTGCTTGCGCGATCATGCTGTGGCGGCACCGCGACGGCGACGCCAACCGCAGGTCGGTATGGATCTGCTCGCGCAATGACGCGATCGGCAATGTGGCCGTGGTCGCCGCCGCGCTCGGCGTGTTCGGCACGGGTACCGCTTGGCCTGACATCGCCGTTGCCATGATCCTCGCCAGTCTTGGTGTCAGTGGCGGATGGCAGATCGTCCGGCAGGCGCGGTCTGAGCTGCGAGAACTTCCGGGAAGAAGGGAACGCGCCGCCACCTGAGGTGCGCAATTTGCCCTTGTGCGGTCTGGAGAGTGTTCCGTTCGACAGGCGCCGAAACACCTGCGCCTGTAGCGTAGCGATTCCGACCGCGTGTCTGTCATCTCTGTTCCCTGCCGTCAGGACCAAACTCACACCGCCTCTCTCATGGCTGGTCTGACCGCAGACGGCTTCGCCCGATCGGCTATGCCGCAATGGCGGGTGCGCCGCTTTTTTCCGCCGCCTGCCAGCTTTGCATCGCGAAACAAAAAAGCGGCGTCCCGCCATCCTCCGCTTCGCTGCGGTCCCTTTGGGATGCGCCGCCGATCGCTCCGGTCCTTTCAACCGCCATCGAGGCCGCGATGAGCGCGGTCCGAGCAACACGAAAGGAACTGTGACATGGCTAACATCGGCACCTTTACCGTCAACGACAACGGCGAACTGGGCGGCACCATCAGGACGCTCACCCTCAACACCCAGGCACTTCTCCGCCACGTCGACAAGGACGGCGAGAAGTCTCCCGACTTCCGCGTCAGCACCGGCGATCTCGACATCGGCGCTGCCTGGAAGAAGACCAGTCGCGAAGGCCGCGACTATATCTCGGTCAAGCTGGACGATCCGAGCTTTCCGGCTCCGGTCTATGCCACGCTATCGGAGACCGACACCGCCGGCGAATACGCCCTCATCTGGTCGCGCTGACGGCCACCAGCGCCCCGCCCGTTCGGGCGGGGCGCATCGATCATCGGATAGCCCGATCGGCTTTCGTCTTGCGGTCATCGCCATCGCCAGCTAACACTTGCGAGTGAATCGCAATAAGCGGCATGAGGGGATAGCGCAGAAAGGACAGATCGATGACCCGCCACTTCCCGCCGCCAAGCTTCGACGATGCCGCGCATCGTTCATTGCTGGTCGAGGCGGCACGGTGCTGGCGCAATGCGCGTGACACAGGTCAGTCTGCTCAGCCCTGTCTCTACAAGATCTTGGCGTCCCATAATTGGGAGATGCTTGTCCCCGTGTTCGATAGCCTGATGCACCTGTGCGAAGACGCACTCGGGCGTCCGGTCGCTGTCGGCGACGCCGCTGTGCTGTCGGGCGATGAGTATCTGCTGCTTGGCTTGATCGACGGATCGAAGCCGCGCCGTGCCTGTATCGACTGCGCCGAAGGCGCGGCCTCGGCCCTCGATTGCGCCATCTGCTCGACACGAATCATGATGGGCCTCGCTTTTGCCCGTACCACGGGCGATGTTGCTGGCCGCGTGATGCCCTCGCAACCCGTCCCGCCCTTTATGCACTGAGGGGCGGATACGGCGGGATGAGTAAATATGATGCACTGGGCACTTCCTGAGACGCTGGCGGCGGCGCAACGATGCCGAAGGCGTTGAACTGCGCTTCGCGCGTATCGAGGATATTATCGGAGGCCTGCTACCACGCGGCGCGGCCGAGCCCGAATGGTGGTGTGCGAACGGGCGCGCCGACGCCCATGCGCCGCATCGCCGCGCCTGGCTCGATGCCGGGTTCGAGGCGATTGCCGAACCCAGGGCCGAGACGGTCTATTTCAAGAGACGGCCCACGCTCTGACCAGCGTGGGATGATCTTTGTCGGCGCGGCTGACGCCGCGCCTTGGATCTAAGGGCGTTGCCCTCGCGCCGGTCAAGGGAAGCTGTCACCGTCCGGGCCGGTATCCCCAGCCTTCCGCGCCTTCGGCTTGTGCAGGCTGGGTGATCCCCCTCCGGCCCTGCCGCCCTTGTCCTTTGCTACCCCAGTCTCGCCGACGGGCAGGGTTTCAGCGCGGCAGTACCGCTCGCGCGGAAACCCAAGTGGAAGGAAAGACCCATGAGCATCCACCATCTCGCCACCCGGTTCGGTCGCAATGCCCATCAGATCAGCGGGCGCGAGCCGCTCGACAATGAGGCGCTCTATCGCCACGTCCCGTCAATCTTCGCCAACGAGGCGCATGACAGCCGTTCGCAGCGCTATGTCTATGTCCCGACCATCGACATTGTGGAGGGGCTGCGGCGGGAAGGATGGTTTCCGTTCTTCGCCGTCCAGTCGGTTCCCCGCGATGGCAGTCGCCACGGCCACGCCAAGCATATGCTGCGCTTGCGCAGGGATGACGGCATCGGCAAGCCCGAGGCCGCCGAGGTCATCATCGTCAACAGTCATGACGGGACCAGCGCTTACCAGATGTTCGCCGGAATGCTGCGCTTCGTCTGCACCAATTCCATGATCGCGGGTGAACGGTTCGAGGAAGTCCGCGTGCCCCACAAGGGCAATATCCAGCATGACATCATCGAAGGCGTCTATACTGTGGCGGAGGACTTCCCCCGTCTGATCGACGCCAGCGAGAAAATGAAGGAAGTGCGGCTTTCCGAAGACGAGCGCCGCTTGCTCGGCGAAGTCAGCCTTGTCGCCCGCTATGGCGAGGATGAAAGCCCGATCCGGCCCGAACAGATCATCGAGCCGCGCCGCCGCGAGGATATGCACCCGAGCCTCTGGACCACGTTCAACGTCATTCAGGAGAATGTCATTCGGGGAGGCTTGCAGGGCCGCAAGCGCAATGCCGAAGGGCGTATTCGTCGCAGCCGCTCGCGGCCGATCAACGGCATCGACCAGAATGTCACCCTCAACCGGGCGCTCTGGACGCTGGCCGAGGGGATGCAGCGCCTCAAATCCGCCTGATCGCGGCGCCGTAGGGCTGGTTCCGGCCCTACGGCTTCCCGGACTCCGCAGGCTACCGACCCGGCCGGCTCCCGGCGCGCGGCCCAAAGCCCGCGCGCCGGTCGAAGCGGACGGGCTCGCCGGGCTTTCGCCCGGCTCGCGTCTCAATGTTCTGAATGGCTCACAAGGATTTGATAAATGAGGGTCAGGCCTGATCGTCGGGCTGCACCAATTCGACATGACTCACGCCAAGAGCCTGAGCCAGTTCATACAGCGTGATTACGGTCGGATTCCTTTTGCCGCGCTCAAGGCTACTGAGATATTGCTGACTGAAGCCGGACCGCGCCTCCACCTCTTCCTGGGTCAGCCCCCTGTCTCGGCGCAAACGCGCGAAATTTCGGCCAACCAATTTGCGCATATCCATGCGCTGCAGGATCGTGATTTACATACTTTGAGTTTATGAACTATAGTATGTAAACGACCTTCGCGATGTTGGCGTCCAGCAGGTACGCGCACTACGACCGTCTGCATGTATCACCGGCGAGGCGCTCCGGCGGATGGATAAACACGCGACCGAGTTATCCGCAAATCATCATGTTGCGATAGCGAATGCGGGAGGATTGCTTCGGTCCATTACGGTGTATGTTTGGTAAATCTGCACGAGTGGAATCAGGGTCGAGGCACAAGGCGAACGATGGGAATAACCGCCTTTGAGGATCACGCCCCAGACGCACCATACGTCACGGCTTACGACGAACGCCACCATCAGACCTATTGGCGGTTGCTCGATGCGGCCGAGGAAAAGGCTGACTGGCAGGAGGTGGTTCGCATCATCTTCGGCATGGACCCGGCCGCCGAGCCGGGCCGGGCGAAGACCGTCTATGACACTCATCTCGCTCGCGCTCGCTGGATGTGCGAGCGTGGTTATCGGCACTATCTGCAACCCTGATCCTAACCATTAAATCCGCGCCGCGCGCCGGCAGTCTCCTCTGCCGCCTGTCTTATTTCCGCTATGTACCTGAGTGCGCAGCGGAGCTTCCCTGCGATTGCCAGCCCGAACAACATCCCTCGTCGCGCTCCGCAGAGGGCCATGCTTAGGAGGGGCGTATGCCGCCTGAGAGGGACTGGCGCGCGCCTCCGGACGAAGCCGGGAGCGATGCGCTTGCATATTCCGACATCGCCCTCGGCTATCTCAGCCGCAACCCGACTTACCGCGCCGACTACACCCGCGCGCTACGGCGTGTGAAGCGCGGGACGATCACCGCTGACGACGCCACTACCAGACTGGTGCGCCGTTGGGGCATCAGCTTTCACGCAGAACCGGCGACGGCCTTCGATCCGAAGTTGGCGGTCGCTCGACCGGACCTGTCTCCGACGAATATTGTCCTGGCCCCGGCGCCGGTCGACACTGGCGCGACACAGCTCATCGACGAAAAGCAGCTCGGCACAATTCGCGCGCGAATGCGGATCGGAAAATATCTGCACGTCATTCTCGCCGATTCCGATGGCGACGAGCACATCTGGATCGCGGGCGCGCTGGACGGCCCATTGGCAATGATGCTGCCCATTGAGGCCGATCCGTTTGCACGTCTTGCTGCGGCCGAGCGGCTTTGCCGCCGCCTCAACGGCATGGCGGCGGGACCGCCGACATTGCGGCCGCCACCTTTTCGACGGCTGCACCTGCTCACGCTGCTGCAGGTGCTCGACGGCCTGCAGGCGGGCGCCACGCAGCGGGAGCTGGCCACATCGCTGATCCACCAGAAGGTTCGTCGCTACAGCGCCGCAGACTGGGTTGAAAGCAGAGAACGCAAGCGGGTGCGCCGCTGGATCGCCGAAGCCGTCGAGCTGCGCGACGGCGGCTATGTCCGCCTGCTGCGTGGCGGCTGAGGGGGACGTTTTCACGCCCACCGACGCTGTCCCTTCTTTAGACAGCGGTCATTTCGCCATCATCGCCTCCTGACCGCCGGCCTTCCTTGCGGACGCCGGCCATCACCAGGAGGATCATCATGACCGAACCTGTGGCCGTTACCACACCGCGCTACCTCAAGACGCCCGATGCGGCGATACATCTCGGCTTGTCAGCCCGAACACTGGAAAAGCATCGCTGTTTCGGGACCGGTCCGGTGTTTCGCAAGCTGGGCGGCCGCATCGTCTATGCGATCGACGACCTCGAAGCCTGGGCGGCGCTGGGCACCCGTCGCTCGACCTCCGACACTGGCAACGGCGTGGTCCATCCCGCCAAGCGCCTGCCCACCGATTGCGTTCGGCGCTGACAGGCCCATGCAGGCTGCACGCCCCCATTCCGGTCGAACCAGCGCCGAGCGGACGCAGCTCGAGCTGTTCCGCTCTGTCCCCGGCGACCTTGCCGCGCGCGACGCTCAGGACCTGATGTCCTGGCCCTTCTTCAGCTTGGCCAAGACCAGACGGCAGGCACCGATCGACTTTCGCATGGGTGCGACATGGATCTCGGTCGAGGCCGTCCCCGAGCATGGCATGGCAACGATCTGGGATGCCGACGTGCTCATCTGGGCCGCCAGTCAGCTCGTTTCGGCGCGGGATGCAGGGCGGCCGACCTCGCGGCTGATGATGACGACGCCTCACGAGATACTGGCATTCACCCGGCGCGGCACGGGTAAGGCGAGCTATGAGCGGCTGAAAGCAGCGCTCGACCGGCTCCAATCCACCACCGTCGCCACATCGATCCGACAGGAGCACCAACGCCGACGCCATCGCTTCTCATGGATCAACGAGTGGCGCGAACTTGCGGATGGCAACGGCCGTGCGCTGGGCATCGAACTGATCCTGCCCGACTGGTTCTATGCCGGCGTTCTCAATCGCGCGCTCGTGCTGACGATCGACCGTGCCTATTTCGACCTGACCGGCGGCCTTGAACGCTGGCTCTACCGCCTCGTGCGCAAGCATGGCGGGCGGCAGACGGGTGGCTGGAGCTTCGATGTCCCGCACCTCCATCTCAAGTCGGGCGTGCTCTCGCCGCTGCGCCGCTTCGCGTTCGAGCTACGCGCCATCGTCGCCCGCCAGCCGCTCCCCGGTTACATTCTCGCCCTTGAACATGCGCTCGGCCGCGACCGGCTGAACTTCACACCGGTTCCGGTCGATCCGTTCGATGCCGCTATGCGCCGCGTCGGTCTCAAGCCTGTGGCGAACCGGCCATGAGACACGGACTATCAGGAACGCCCGGAGTCGGACGATCAGGAACGCGAAACACGGACTATCGGGAACACTTTTTCCCCGAAAACCCGCAGAAAACAGCGCCGAATCGGCCCCTCTCTAACTATCCTAATAGAAAAGAATCCTTCGGATTCTTGCTAACGACGCGCGCGGCTGTGGAAGGCACGGCGCCGTTCGGCCAGCGGCCCGCCCGCCGCCATCGCGCAGCGCCCATCGCGACACTTATCCCCGGAGACAATCGATGACCGACGACCGACCCCCGGCCGTCCGCCCCGGCGGCGCGTCCAGCGCGCTCACCCGCGACGGCCTCACCCATGTCGAGTTGACCTGGATCGAGAAGAAGCTGGAGCACTGGATACGCTTCGGCCGCATCGCGGAGGATCGCGTCCTGACACGCCGAACGCGCGTCGTCGGCTTTCGGCCAGGTGCGATTTTCGCCTTCGTGCGCTGGGCGTCCAACGACTTCGGCACCATCGTCTCGCGTATCGACGTGGTGCGCGCGGTGGCGGCGAATGAGCCCTACACCACGCTGCCCTTCGTGCGGCCGGGAGGCGATATTCTGCTCAAGATCGAAGGCTGGCCGAAGGTGAGCCAGGTGCTGGCCGCGATCGATGCTGTGGAGGCCGCCGGTGTCGATCCGTGCGACGCCGCGCCCGATCACTGGCGGCATGTCCACCAGCGCATCGCTGCCGGACAACAGCCACGGCTCTACACGGCCGAGCGCCATACCGCCTGGCTCAAGCGCCGGGAGATCGAAGGATGACCCGCGGCCGCTACGCCCTGGCAACGGCCATCGCCGCGTCGGCTTTCGCGGTCTCGTTCGTCGCTGTCGCCATCGTCCATCCGCGGCCACGTCTCGTCTGGAACGCCAGCGCCAGTGCGCCGATCGGTCTCTATCGCATCCAGCCCGACCGCGATCCGCCCACGGGCGCACTGGTCGCTGCCATGCCGCCCGCCGGACTCGCGCGCTGGCTCGCCGGGCGCGGCTATCTGCCCGCCGGGCTGCCACTGCTCAAGCACATCGCCGCCAAGGCCGGACAACGCATCTGCCGGCACGGCGCTGTCGTGAGCATCGACGCGCGTCCCGTCGTCATCGCCCGCGCACGCGATGGCCGAGGTCGCCCACTCCCGGTCTGGCACGGCTGTCACACGCTGCAAGCTGGCGAGCTGCTGCTGCTCAACCCGGCGGTCCCGGACAGTCTGGACGGCCGCTATTTCGGCCCGCTGCCGACGTCAGTCGTCATCGGACGCGCCCTGCCGCTGCATCTCAGCCCGCCCTCCGCAACGCTTTCACCCGTCAAGCCCGAAGGAGACCGACCATGCCCGTGAACATCTTTGAGCCGACCGACAACGGTTATGCCGGCCGCATCCGGTTGTTCGCGATCGACGAAGCGATCCTGCTCGTTCCGGCCGAACCGAGCGACGCCGAGAACGCAGCCGATTACCGCATCCATCTTGACGACGCGGACGGTCCGATCGTCGGTTTCGCCCGCAAGCGCACCAGCGAACGGGCCGGCGACTACATCGCGCTGGAAATCGAAAGTCCGCTCTTTCCGCGTTGGCTCAAGCCCAAGCTGTTCCGCGCGGATGCCGAGGGCCGGACGTTCCGGCTGTCGTGGCGCCACCCGCGATCGAGCCAGGACCGGAACTGATCGGTGTCTGACCCGATCATCCCCATGTTCGCGGATAAGCCGTCTCATCCCTCCGTCCCGCTCGGTCCCGGACCGGCCGGTGCGCGCAGCAAAGGTCAAGGGCGGCCACCGGCCGGCGCTCAGCGCGCACCGTTTACCGAAGCGAGCACATTGGCAGGCTGGCGGCGAAGCGGAGTCGGATCGCTTGTCGGCCTGATGATCCTGCTGCTGGCCTCGCCTGGCACGGTGCTGGCGCAGAATGCGCTGGCTGGAGAGACAACCGCGAGCACCCCCTATGCCGCACCCATCGCCGAGGCGGCGCAGCGCTTCGACATCCCCGAGCGCTGGATATGGGCCGTGATGCGCGCGGAGAGCAATGGCGACCTCCGCGCCGTCTCCACGGTCGGGGCGATGGGGCTGATGCAGATCATGCCCGCCACCTGGGTCAGCCTGCGCGCACGTTATCGGCTCGGTTCCGACCCGTTCGACGTGCGCGACAACATTCTGGCGGGCGCGGCTTACCTGCGCGAAATGTACGACCGTTATGGCGACGTGACCGCCATGCTGGCCGCTTACAATGCTGGCCCTGGCCGCACCGACGAATATCTTTCGCGCGGCCGTCCGCTGCCTGTAGCCACGCGCACCTACATCGCGAACTTGACGTCGATCACCGGTGGTTCGGACGACACCCAGCTCGCAGTCGCGCAGCCGCCTGATCCCTTTGCCTGGCGCCGCGCGGCGCTGTTTCCGGCACGCGCGAGTGGGTCTTCTACTGCCGCCACCGCACGTTCGGAAGGTGCGCCGACCGTTCCGTCGGCCGTCGCCGCGGGACCTGTCGCGTTTCGCCAAGCCAGCTTGTTCGTCCCGCTTTCCGACGAGATCGCACGATGATCGCGCATGATCGTCAGCGTTTCGGCCGTCCATTTGCCGTCAGTGACGGTATTCACGCGCCCTGGCGTTGCCAGTCGCAGCGTGGCCCAGCGCCGGAAGGGAGAAGGCTTCAGCTTTTGCAGGGGAAGGGTCGAGGGCAAGATAAAGGGCGGCAATGTGCGAAGCCCTTGCGCCCCGGTCGTAGCCTTGATTCTCAAGGCTTTTGGGCATTGCTGCGCAATGTGTGCGGAAATCCCGCACTGTGCGGCACTATCCGAAACTCAGTTTCCGCCTCGGTTTTTCGCACTGTGCGGAGCGCCGCAGCATGAGTGGCGACGAGAATTTCCGCATTCGGCCTGGCCGCATCCGCTCGCGTGGCAGCCAACGTGCGCGGCCGATCATCGCGCAGGCGCTTGCCGCCGCGCAGCGCGCCGGCGGCCATATCTCGCGACGCGGCCGGATCATTGCGCCGGGCCGTTCGACCTTCGGCCGGGGCCGCGTTGCCAGCCTGAGCGCCACGCACCGGCTCGGCCACCGATCGCGCCAGGTCGTCGTCAAGGCGCGGGTGGTCCGCCACGGCGGCCGCGCCTCGCTCGCGTCGCACCTCAACTATCTGCAACGCGACGGCGTCACCCGCGACGGCGAGAAGGGCGTGTTGTTCGGCGCCGATGCCGAGGGCCTCGATCGTAACGCATTCGCCGCGCGCTGCGAGAACGACCGCCATCATTTCCGCTTCATCGTCTCGCCCGAGGATGCGCCCGACATGGGCGACCTCAAGGGCTTCACCCGTGAGCTGATGACGCGAATGGAAAAGGATCTCGGCACCAGCCTCGACTGGCGGGGTGTCGAGCACTGGAATACCGACAATCCCCATATCCATGTCATCGTGCGCGGCGTCGCCGAAGACGGTCAGAACCTCGTTATCTCGCGCGACTATATCGGCGAGGGAATGCGCGCCACCGCGCGCGAGATCGTCACCCGCGAGCTGGGACTGCGCAGCGACCTCGACATCCGCGCCTCGCTGGAGCGGCAGGTCGACGGCGAACGCTGGACCGAGATCGACCGCGACCTGTCACGCACGATGCAGCGCGATGGGGTGATCGACATGGCACCCGAGGCCAGCATGCGCCGGGACGGCGACCATGTGTTGAAGATTGGACGGCTGCGCAAGCTGGAGGGGCTCGGCCTCGCCAGCGAGATCGCGCCGGGTCAGTGGACGCTTGCGGACAATGCGCAGGCCGCGCTGCGCGAGCTGGGCGAGCGCGGCGACATCATCAAGCGGATGCACAAGGCGATGAGCGACCGCGGCGTTGACCGGGGCGCCGCCAGCTATGTGCTCGAACCCGATCCCGCCCAGCCCGTCATCGGCAAGCTGGTCGACCGCGGGCTCCATAACGAGCTGACCGGCCGCGCCTACGCGATCGTCGACGGGATCGACGGACGCATCCACCATGTCCAGTTTCCCGACATCGAGGCGACCGGCGATTGCAAGCCCGGCGCGATCGTCGAGCTCCGCCGCTTCGAGGACCGCAAGGGCCGCCAGCGGGTGGCGCTTGCCGTGCGATCAGACCTGGATTTGCCGGGACAGGTCCATGCGCCGGGAGCCACTTGGCTCGACCGCCGTAACCTGTCGAGCGAAGGCCGCGATCTCGGCGGCGGCTTCGGGACCGAAGTGCGCGCGGCGATGGAAGCGCGCGCCGAACATCTCGCTGATATCGGCCTGGCGCGGCGACAGGGGCAACGCATCATTTTCGCGCGCGGCCTGCTCGATAGGCTGACACGCCGCGAACTGGATACGGCGGCCAAGGACCTGTCGACCGAAATCGGTCTGCCGCACACGCCGTCCAAGGCCGGCGAATATGTCGCCGGCACCGTGCGCCAGCGCCTCACGCTCACCTCGGGCCGCTTCGCCATGATCGACGACGGCCTGAGTTTCCAACTCGTTCCCTGGACCCCCTCGCTCGACCGCCAGATCGGCAAGCACATCTCCGGCGTCATGCGCGGCGACGGCGGCGTGGACTGGTCGCTCAGCCGAGGCCGGGGACTCGGGCTGTGACCTTCCAGGGAGATTGAATATGCCCGCCAGCAAGATTCTGTGGGGCCAGGTCATCACCGTCCTCATGATCATCGTCGTGACCGTCTGGATCGCTACCCAATGGACGGCCGCGGCGCTCGACTATCAGCCGCAGCTCGGCCCGCCCTGGTTCGTCGCCTTCGGCTGGCCGGTCTATCCACCTTATGCCTTTTTCGTCTGGATGTTTTTCTACGACGCCTATGCGCCCAAGATATTCGAGACCGGCGCGCTGATCGCCGGCTCCGGCGGCTTTCTCGCCTTCATCGTCGCCATCGCCATGTCGGTGCGCCGCGCCCGCGAACTGAAGAACGCGGAGACCTATGGCTCGGCCCGCTGGGCGGAGCGCCGGGAAGTGGAGGCTGCCGGCCTGCTCGGGCCGAACGGCGTCACGCTCGGGCGGCTCGGACGCGATTATCTGCGTCACGACGGACCCGAGCATGTCCTGTGCTTCGCGCCGACCCGGAGCGGCAAAGGGGTTGGCCTGGTGATTCCGACGCTGCTGACCTGGCCGGAGAGTTGTATCGTCCACGACATCAAGGGCGAGAACTGGCAACTCACTGCTGGCTTTCGCGCACGCCACGGCCGCGTGTTGCAGTTTGATCCCACCGACGCGCGCTCGGCCGCTTACAACCCGCTTCTCGAAATCCGCAAGGGCGCCCTGGAGGTGCGTGACGTGCAGAACGTCGCCGACGTGCTGGTCGATCCCGAAGGCAGCCTTGAGAAGCGCAACCACTGGGAAAAGACCTCCCATGCGCTGCTGGTCGGCGCGATCCTGCACGTCCTCTATTCCGGCGAGAACAAGACCCTGGCCGGGGTTGCCGCCTTCCTGTCGGACCCGCGCCAGCCGATCGAATCCACCCTGCGCGCGATGATGACCACGCCGCATCTCGGCGAGGCTGGCGTCCATCCCGTGGTGGCCTCCGCCGCGCGGGAGTTGCTCAACAAATCGGCCAATGAGCGATCCGGCGTGCTCTCGACCGCCATGTCGTTCCTCGGCCTCTATCGCGATCCGGTTGTCGCCGAGGTGACAAGCCGCTGCGATTGGCGCATCGCCGATCTGGTTGAGGGAACGCTGCCCACCACGCTCTACCTCGTCGTCCCGCCCTCCGACATCTCACGCACCCGGCCGCTGATCCGGCTCATGCTCAATCAGATCGGGCGGCGCCTCACCGAGGATCTGAAGCCCGCGGCCGAGCGCCACGAGTTGCTCATCATGTTCGACGAGCTACCCTCCGAAGGGCGTTTGGACTTCTTTGAAAGCCAGCTCGCCTTTATGGCGGGCTACAAGATCAAATGCTTCCTGATCGCGCAGTCGCTCAACCAGATCGAGAAGGCTTACGGCCCCAACAACGCGATCCTCGATAACTGCCATGTCCGGGTCTCGTTCGCCTCGAATGACGAGCGCACCGCGAAGCGTATCTCCGACGCGCTCGGCACCGCCACCGAGATGCGCGCTATGAAGAACTACGCCGGCCACCGGCTGTCCCCGTGGCTGGGACATCTGATGGTGTCGCGCTCCGAGACCGCCCGCCAGCTCCTCACGCCCGGCGAGGTGATGCAGCTCCCGCCCGACGATGAGATCGTCATGGTCGCGGGTGTGCATCCGATCCGCGCCAGGAAGGTTCGCTACTTCAAGGATCGGCGGTTCACCGAGCGGGTGCTGTCGCCGCCGGACCCGAAGGCCGGCCTCGGCAAGCTGCGCCCCGATGACTGGAGCGATATGCCGCCGATCGCGGCGCCGCAGATGCCGGAGCCGACCGAAGATAAGGCGCCGAAGACACCGAAGAAGAAAAAGGCCGCCAAGAAAGCGGCAGCGGAGGACGATGCCGGGAATGCCGACGTCCGCCGCGAACCGGACATGGAGCGCCACATCGACATCGCGCCGCCGCCGGTTCCAGCGCCCGCCAACGAGTTCGAGCTGGACGATCTGGAACCCGATACCGACGCGGCGCGGCAAGCGGCGGTGCGGCGACAGATACAGGGCATGGCGCGGCAGGCGTCGCTCGATCCTGAGGACGGCATCGAGCTATGACCACCAAGACGCCATTCTCGGTCTATCTCGACCCCGAGCTGATGCAGGCGCTCGCCGCCTATGCCGACCGCCGGGGCAAGTCGCGCTCGCTGGTCGCCGAGGCGGCCATCGCATCCTTCCTGTCGCCCGATGCCGACGAGCAGCGCGAGGCGGCCATCGCCAAGCGGCTTGATCGGCTCGACCGGCGCCAGACGCGGCTGGAGCGCGATGTCGGGATCGGCGTGGAGATGATCGCGCTGTTCGTTCGCTTCTGGCTGTCGAACACACCGCCGCCGCCCCAAACGGAGCGCGCCGCGATGCGCCGCCAGGGTGGTGATCGATACGACGCCTTCATCGAAGCGTTGGGTCGTCGCCTCGCGAAAGGTCCGAAGGTTCGGCAGGAGATCGGCGAGGATATGGAAGCTGCATCATAAATGACGGGTCATAGGACAGGCCGGAACGGCAGGTTTCGGGGCGCTTGCCGAGAGCAGCCGCTCAATGCTGTAAACCGGCGGGCCAACTGCGCGCGCCATCTCGATTGTTTCGTGCACAGGTGGCCACTGCAGCAAGGTTTATATTTGTAAATGTTCAGTAGACGAGCACGAGAGCTACCCTCTAGAATCACTATGTTTACTGGAGTCAGTAGCTAGACACCGAAAGAGTTCCTATGACCCCACAGTCTCATCAAAGTGTAACGCAACGTGTAATCGCCGATATTTCGGCGCAGGCTCGATATGCCGCGCAAAAGCATAAGGCCGGAAAACTAGGACTGACCGTGCCGGACGCATTTGTCCGGGGCATTCGTCATCTCGGATATCGCAGCAACGTCGAAGCGATCGCCGAACTCGTTGATAACGCCATCCAAGCCTATGCAGAGCATGTCGACATCGTCTTCGGCTACGAAGGAACCGAGTCAAAAAAGAAACCAACTCAGATCGCGGTTCTCGACGATGGACACGGGATGACGCCGGACATGATCCAACTTGCGATGATGTGGGGCGGCACACATCGGGAGAATGATCGATCCGGCCTGGGTCGATACGGTTATGGATTGCCCTGTTCGACGATGAGCATCGGCAAGCGCTTCACCGTCGTCTCGAAGGTCGCCGGAGGCCTTGCCAAACAGGTGACACTTGATCTCGATGAACTCAACGGTGGCAAATATACCGACGACGACGGCGATACGGTTATACCCTCACTGTGCGATGCCCAAATTCCAGATTTTCTGACGGACTATATTGACCGGTTCTATCCCGATGGTTGGAATTCTGGAACGATCGTTTTGATCGAGAAGCTCGATCGCCTCGACTGGGCGACGACGCTGGGCTTCGCAAAGCATTTGAACCGGCAATTCAGCGTCACATATCACAAGCTCTTAGCGTCGACCCTCATCTCTATCGATGGCGACCCCATCTCGCCGACTGATCCTCTCTTCCTGAATTCAAGTGACCTGCTTTGCCAGATTGATGACGATCGAGCCGTCGAGCTTGAACCCGTAAAGTTCGACGTCGCCATGTCGGGCGGCTTCGGCAAGGTATTTCTCCGCTACTCCTATCTACCGCCGAGTTTTGCTTCGATCGACAAGAACAGGGATGCCGTCGGGCTCAACGCCAACGAAAGATTTCCTGTCCTGAAAGATTATCACGGCATCATCTTCAGCCGGAACGGTCGCCTCATCGACTGCAAGACCAAGACACCTTGGACCACCTTCATCAACAACGATCGCTACATCCGGATCGAGGTTGAATTCCCGGCGTCCCTTGACGAACTTTTCGGCGTGACGACGGCGAAGCAGCAGATCTCAGTGTCGCCGGAAATGTGGGACCGGCTACGCGAGGCCGGGCTGGTCAAGGCAATCGAGCAACTTCGCGGCAGGGTTCGATCGCTGAAAAGCGAGCGCGCCCGCACCCCAGCCATCGCTCCCACGTTCGAACGTAGCAATCCTCGAAGTTCGATCGGGCGATCACAACCGACTGTGCATTCGGAGATTCAGCAGAAGGGCGCCCCCCCCTCTCTCCTCCTACGTACAAGCAGCGGCGCGCTCGGCATCAACCTGGCCCACCCGGCATTCGGCGGCGGCGACCAGCCGGATCCGGTCGCACTCCAAGACGCGCTCGAAGCCCTGCTTCATGTCCTCGACGTTAGAGGTCGCGAGCGCTCGGCCGCGCGGCGACAGATCATCTCCGAAATACTCAGCGACTGGAGCCAGTCGCTCGACCCGGACCTCTCATCTATCGCGAACATTTTATCTCCTTGAATCCGTCAGGTTCCGCGCTCAAGCGCGCTGGAGTTCCACCCCGATCTTTGGCATAATCGGGCTAGGAGAACGTTTTGTGCAGGGGGATTGCGATTGATGTCGGAAGGGAAGTTGCGGTTGAGTCCAGGGCAAGTGCGAACCGTATCCCCTTTCTTGCGCATCGATCAGAAGCGGGAGTTTCGCAGCCTCCTAACGTTCGAAGGCGCACCCCAACCTTCTTTCGCCGAGGAACTGCGCACGCTGGCGCGTCGCTATATTGATGATGGCGAGAGCCGGAAGCTCCGCACCGTCTGTCTTCTCGTCGCCGATCTCTTCGAGCAAGGCTGGCGCGTTGCCGTCGAGGACGATCACATTCTCTTCGAGGCGCCAGGCATCACGCGGCAATCGGAGCAGTCGGTCGACGACGTGAAGCGCCGCGTTCGCGACGCACTGCAGGCCGCCCGCCAACGGCAACTACGGGAACCGTCCGTCGAAGCCTTCCTCCGGCGCATGGAGCGCCGCACGCTCCGCGCGCCCGGGGTGCGGAGTTGCGTCCTCGATCTGGTCGACAACGGGTCCGACCTCGCCACCGAGTTCCGACGGATCGCGTCCCTTCCCACCGATCAGCAGGAGGCGGCGTTGGCCGACGTCGTCGATCCCGTCGTCGAGATCTGCAGGGCACGTGACCGCTGCTCGGCGACCGGCTTGCCGCTCAACGACATATGGCGCTACTTCCGCCACACTTGGGCGCACGAATATCGCCCCATCCCCGGCCGCCAGTTGCTGGTGTTGATCCGGAACGCTGCTCGCCCAAACCGCCCCGTCATGGGCATCGCCATGCTCGCGAGCCCTGTCATGCGGGTCACAGCCCGCGACCGCTGGATCGGTTGGCTCCGGGAATCGATGGAGGCGCGCTTCCTCGCCGGTGAATGGGCACCCGAAGATATCGCCAAGGCATTCCTGGACCGGATCGATGCGTCGATCGCCAATCTGCGGTGGGACGACCTCGCGTCAAAAAGCGAGATTCGCTCGCCAGTAGAAACGACGATCCTGCGGTTGGAGCAGAAGGCCTCGGGCGCGGCCTACTCGCGCGAACTCCAGCTACGCGCCCATTATGAGGACAACCGGGCCGCCGACGGTAGCGTCCGGCCGATGCGCGGCAACGTGAAGGACGCGCAAGGAGATACCGACTGGCGCGCGGCGTCCGAGGATCTACTCTTCGTGCGCAAGCGAGCCGAGCTTCTGGCGCAACTCCTGTTTGCCAAGCAGACGTTTCGTGCGGCCGGCCTCGCAAAGAAACCGCGCGCCGCGATCGAGCAGCTTCTCGCCGCCAAGACAGGCCAGCGCGCGATCGACATCACCCTGACCGAATTCCGCAAGGCCGGCCTGTCGAGCCAGGTCGCCGACGTCAGCATTTGCGGCGCGATCCATCCCTACAACGAACTGCTCGGCGGGAAACTCGTCGCGTTGCTCCTCGCCTCGCGCGAGATCCACGATTACTACGCCGAACGATACGGTTCGCAGATCAGCGTCATCGCTTCACAGATGGCGGGGCGGGCAATCTCCAAGCCCGCCGACCTCCGAATCCTCACGACGACCAGCCTCTACGGCGTGGGCTCAAGCCAATATAACCGGCTTGTACTGCGCGCGAGCGATCACCCCGATCTAGGCCATGATGTCCACTGGGACGCCATCGGCAAGAGCCTGACCGGCGGTTACGGCACGCTTCACCTCGGCAAAGAGACGGCGCATGCGCTGCGACAAATGGCGCAGGCCCGCCACGACTCCCGGCGTGTGAACAACCGCTTCGGTGAGGGAACCAGCCCCCGACTTCGGCAAATCAGGGAAGGCCTCGATGCGCTCGGCATCGACAGCGACGCCATCCTGCATCACGCTAACCCACGCCTCTTCTACGCTTGCGAACTCGGCTCGGCATCGCGCGATACACTACTCGGGATGCACACCGAACCGCCATCGCTGTCTAGCGCTGCGTCGATCAGCGCGGCGTGGCGCCGACGCTGGTTGCTGGCGCGATCCAGGCGGTCGCAAACCCTGGCCGCCATCGAGAAGCTCGGCCCGCAAAGCGTGCACGCGGCGTTGATCTCGCCGGCGTCTGATCCGTCACTGCTCCCGATCTGATACCGACCGAAAGCACCTCAACCTACGTCGACGTCCTCGAAGCCGATCAATTCCACGATATCGGGCCGGGCCTTCGCCGCCTTCATCAGGGCGTCGCGCACGAAGCTCTGCTGTGATCCGATGTTGATGACGAGTGTATCGATCGCGCGCGTCAGCGGGATCATCACCCACCGGGACGCATGCAGTTTGGCGAGATCGGCGGCCGACGCATAAAGGTCGTCGACGGGATGGCCCTCGTTGAGCCACTGGGCATGCTTATAGTCCCAGAGTTCGTCCAAGCCGTAGCTGATAACGGTCCAGCCCTCGAGGCCACGGCATGATTCGTACTGAACGAAACGCAACTGGTCTCGGCTCGTCGCGAAATGCTCCCGGACGTCCCGGCTCGTACCGTCCCAGACCCTGTGGCCCAAGGCAACGAACTCCGCGGCAGGCTTGCACAGCCCGCCACCGGGGGTCGCACCGGCCAGTGAGGGAGGCACGCAGGCCAGGAGATCGACCGGCGCATTCTTCAGCGCCTCCGCCTCGTCGCACCATTCCTTCAGACGATCCGGATGGGAACTCAGGTCGCCCTCAATGATGATGATGCGGCCGCCGGCAGCATCGGTGTTCGGCTCCAGATCCCAATCATCGATCCCGAGGTTCGTCGCCATATCGGACACGAACGCCGCCAGATTGGCTTTCATCCGCATGCAGCGCGTCAGGCGCCGCTTGCGGACCGATGCCTTGCCGACGCCCGTGCTCCAGTCCGCTACGGTTCCTCGTACGAACTGGTCGACGCCGTCGGAGACGACGAGGCTTTCCGAGCCATAGATTTTCCGGAGGATCGCAATCTCGTCCGACGGCCAATCCTGCCCCTCGTCGACGAGCACGCTGTCCCAGCCGAATTGATCGGCCTGATCGCGGATGAGCTTGTCGATATCGTCGCGGCTGACCGCACCCGAATCCAGATAGGCGAGTAGCGCCTCCTTGTGTTCGGCGTAGCGTTCCAGAAAGTCGTCGTAGCCGTCGATGACGCCCAGCGCCATCATGAGCCGGCCAAAGTAGCCGTGCGCCGTCTCGATTCCGATGCCCCCGGTCTCCACAGCGCGGGGCACGCCGAGAAGGGCCATCGATCGCCGAAGGTCCGCAACGAGCGCCTTGTTGAAGGTGAGGACCAGCGAGCGCTTCTCGTCGAACTGGTAGGCCCGATACGCCATCTGCAGAAGAATGACGGTTTTGCCGACGCCACCGCGGCCCTTCAGCAGGATCTGCTTCTCGCCCATGTCCTCGACCCAATTGTCGGGGAGCGCCTGCTTCGCGATCAGGTCCATGCGCTTGCGATCGAGGGGCGTCGGTTCGAGAACGTCGAACAGTTCGAAGCTCGGGTGGAGGATCGTTCGGAAGACGTCCGTCGATCCGAAGTTCAGATTGGCGAAATTGCCGGATCGGACGGGGTTGGAGATCTGCCCCAACGTGTTCAGGAGCCTCTCGAAGCTCGTATCGCTCGCGATGAAATTATGGGGCCGTGGCGGAAGCTGCGCTTCCTTCAGCCCCGAGAACATCACCAGTTCCTGGACGTAGATGCTCCCGCCACCTCGATCGCGCAGATATTTCTTGAACTCGAACATCTGCTTGAACGCCTTCTCGGTGACGCACTCCCCATCCTTCTTGTTGCTGTATTTGACCGTGGCGGTCCTGCCCTCGAACCGAACGCCGGGGGCATCGTGGGACTTCTCCTCAATCAGAAGGGCGAAGTTCCGGATGGAGGCACCCTTCGGAACGAAAGGCTCTCCCTCGGACGGACAGAATTTCATCTCTGCATCGAACGATCTCGGCGTCGCAAAACTGCCGACGACGATGATGTCGAGATCCTGGAATTTGTACCCATACATTTTGAAGCCGACGAATATCTTGACGATGTCGTCCTTGCTCTGCGCAAGATCAGGCCACAGCTTCAGCATCTGTTTGCGCAGATGAACCGCAGCCTCATACTCCTGGCCGCTGTTCACACCCAAAATCTCAATCACGGGCTACATCCTGTCGTTTCAAGCGATCTCGGAAAGAACGGAGAGGGATGCCGCCGGCAGGTTACCCCTGACCAGCAGTTCGTTCACCGGGATCACGAGGAGATCCGGCCAGTTCTCGCGCATCTCGACAATCCTAGGGTCGGCCGGATGGTCCCCGGTCAATCCGCCGGCGAGCGCGATCGCGAACCGCTGGCCGTCCGATCGCGTGGCGAGGATCGGGATCGTTACCGACCCCATCCCCGGGACATCCACGTCGACATCGAGACCGAACTGGACGCCGTCAGTCTGGCGCTCGAGATCCTGGTGGAGCAGGAGCGTTGAGGCCTTGATACGGAGAGGGTCGAAGGGCTGCATCTCGCCGCTGATCAGATATGCGAGCAGTTCCGCGCCGACATGCCGATCGAGCAACCCATGCTCGAACTTGTTCTTGAAGCTGCGCAGGCAGCGATAGCACGAGGCGTCGCAATTCTCCGGGCAGGTCTTCATCAGCGTGAGCGCGCGCTGGAACAGTTCTTCGCCGCGGTGGGCCAACTGGCCGGAGAAGCCCGCGCCGCCGGGGAGGGTGTCGTAGAGGAAAATCTCCGCCTCGAGCCCGCTAATCCCCGCCGGCGTCACCGCCGGGCGATATTCCGCCATGAGTTCGCCGGGCTCGATCTCGAGCATCGACGAGGCGGCCTTGGCGATTGCCTCGCTCACCGTTCGCAGTGCGACATCCGTCGGATAGAAGCCAGGCTTCAGCTTGAGCGGTGCTGCCACGCGCAGCGAGAACAACGCGATGTCGGTGATGAAGTCCGTGCCCAGGACAAGATGCCGTGTCGTGCCCGCGCCCTCGCACATCGGTTCCTTCTCATCGGGAAAGGGCTTCTTGTGAGGCCCGCCGAGCATCGCCGTGCTCTCGGCGCTGGCCTCGATCACCCCGCACTTCGTGCAGTAATTATAGCCCTCCTGCTTCGGCCCGGTGTTGGACACTAACAGATGCTTGCGATCGGGCATGCCGCGGATCCGGTCGTTGATCGCGATCCACTTCTCAGTGTCGGCCGGGGTCGGCATCGTCAGCTTCGCCCGCGTCGCGTAAGCCGTTTCGGGCATGTCGTCGGGCGAGGTCATCTCGTCCACATAGACGGGATGCGCGAAGCCCGGCGGACGCAGCCAATAGTGAGTCGGTCCGAACGTGCTCTCGCCGCCGCAAGCGTGGCAGTCGTCGATCACGCCGGGCTTGAGGCCCTCGTCGAGCGGCACCGTCTGAGCGAAGTGGCAGTCGGAGCATTCGCGATAGAGGCGTCGGTTCTGCCATGCCTCGACACGGTCCTCCCACATCGGCGAATAGATCGCTCCCGACGTGTAGCACTTGCCCGAGATCCAGACCGTTTTGCCCGGCGCATATTGCGACAGCGCGACTGGCAGAGACTGCGACGGCGCAAATTTCATCACCGGGCGGAAGTCCGTCGATCGGTCGATGTCGAACACATTGAACGGCGCCACATCTGTCGGAAACGCGTAGCGCGGCAACACGCCACTATACAGCAGCCGGTCCAGCAATTTGCCGGTCTGCGCCTTCTCGGGCGGAACCTCCTCGCCTTCCTCTTCCTGAACCTCGACACCCTCGCCGTCAGGCTCCTCGAAGACCTTCTCACCGCCCAGCACCTTGCCCTTGAGGGCGTCGTCGATCGCCTTCAGGCAATCGGCCGCCATGTCATCGAGCAATTCTTGCCGGTCCTCCGGCGATAACTGGCTCGGAATCCAGTCGGCGACGGAGTCCCGGAGCGACTTGGCATTCTTCTTCAGCCACGCTTCGAAATCGGCGCGGTTGAGGACTTCTGCGCCCGACTGGAATCCGGGGACGGTGCCCAGCACCGAAAACAGGTTCGGATCGGCGTCGGGATCAAACCCCGGAATCCGATCCTGATGATAGCGTTGGAGCAGATAGGCGCGGACGTGGCGGCGCACTATGTCGGGATTATTGAGCGTGAGCTTGGGATCGACGACTGGCCCCGCGATCATCGCCTCGGGGTCGCTGAAATAATGCTCGTCATGGCTATCGGCACTTCCGAAGGCCACCACGGTCGCGACTGCGTTACCCCGGCGTCCGGCACGGCCCGCCCGCTGCTGGTAGTTCGCGCGACCCGGCGGCATGTTTCGAAGTGCCACGCCGGACAGCGCGCCGATGTCGATGCCGACCTCCATCGTGGTCGTGCTCGAGAGGATATCGATCGCCGTCGAGCGGTTCGCTGCCGCGCCCCAATCGAGCGCCACGTCCTGGAAGAGAAGCTCATTCTCCTCCGCGCGCGAAAAGACATCCTCGCTCTGCGGCGCATTGAGCTGCGCCGTATGTTCGGCCGCGATCAACGCCATTGGCCTGTGCTCGGGATCGTGGAGCGCCGCTACGACGGGTGCCCGATAATAGCCCTTGCGGGCGACGAAGACAGCGTCCGTGGCGGGATCGAGCGGGACGATCTCGCCACTGCCGCAATCGAGGCAATGCGGGAGCTTCGGCACGGGCCGGTGAACCGAACGGCACGCGCCGCAGCGCACCCACTCGCCATCCATGAGCAGCGATAGGTTCTTGCCTGCGAGGCGCTTGAACCCGCTTTCCATCTCCTCAGCGAAGATCTGCATCAGGGCAGGCTGCCATTGCTTGTCGAAAAGCGAGTGAGCGGTCTTGTCGGGGAGCACGCGACGCATCGCCTTGAACGAGCCCTTTTGCGATCGAACGCTTGTCCCGCTTCCGCCGCCCCGCTTGTACCAGGTGCTCGGCATGGCGTTCAGCCAGAAGGCCTTCGGCCTCCAGCATCGCAGCCAAGCGCGGGCCAATGCGATCTTGTCCTCGTTGGTGTCGGCGATTCCCGGGATCGCCGGCAGCCCATGAACCGCCGCCGCCTTGTCAGCACTCTCGCACAGCGAGGCGAGCGCGAGCGCTTCCAGCCCGAGATGCCGGTCCCTGACGGTCTTGACGATATCGTCGAGCAGGCCCTCCGGCGGACGATCGCCCCTGGTTTTCATCCAGAGCATCATGAACTGCGTCGGATCGTCGAGCGCTCCGGCTTGAACACCGAGTTCGATCGCGGCGTCGGCGGCAAAGTTCTCCCCCACCTTGAGTTCGGGTCGGAGGCGGACGCCGAGACCCTTGGAAGCAAGGAGCGCGGCGAAGTAGAGATCGTCGAGGCTGAGCATCGATGTGATCATCGGGTGCTGACGAAGCCGGTCGAAGCCCCAGACGATCAGCGTTCGAAGCGCATCGCGCACCGAATATAGCTGGAGGTTTGGTGCGAGCCTGGCCGCCACCTGACGGGAATCGCTGAACACCAGCACCTTGCGCCCCCGGAGCGGGGCAAAGCTCGATGCCGCCTGCGGCCCGGGAGGCTGAACCTGGATCTGCCGCGCGACGAGGGCCTGGAAAGGCTGGTCCCCCTTGGTCTGGTGATCTTGAACCGAGGTCCGCCCAAAGGCCGCCGTATCCCCGCAGACCGCGCAGGGCGTAAACTGGCCGCGCACCTCCAATCGACTGTCCTGATTGCCCTCATCGTCGGCGGGCGGAGTGACGCGGTCCTTGCGCAAGTAGACGGTGCGGGTTCGCGGACTCTGATTAAGCGGGTTAATCCGTCCCGTCTCAAGATCATATTCCGCGATCTCGGCGAGGTCCGGATGGCGGGGCTCCTCCAGCAGGAGATCGAGATCGAGGAGCGGGGCGGTCTCCATCCCCGGCATCTTTAGGCGCCGGCCCGGCTCCGACCACAGGGCGTTCGGCGTGTCGACATCGTCGGAATGGGCGCGCACATGGGCCGCGCCGCAATTCCGGCAGGTGTAGAATTCGAGCACGCGGGCACCGCAACCGCATATCTCGCGGGGCTGGCTATACATCTTTCCGCAGATGCCCGAATGCTCGTCGGCGCCGAGTTCAGTGCAATCGGGATCCATGCATATCCAGAGGCCCGGTAGGCCCCGGTAAAAATTGTGAATACGGCAAGGCAGCAGACCGGCAGCCTCCGGATTCTCACGGGCGACACTGCCGAGCGCGAGGAGCGCTGTCACCGCGTGGTCCGCCTGATCGGGCGTGTCCGGGAAAAGCTCTGAGCCGAGGCTCGCCACCGGGCGGGCGGCCTTCATTGTCGTGTTCACCAGCAGGCCGAGCGGTGGGAAGGTCTCGAGAGCCGCATAGAGATCGCGGCCGATATCTCCTGTCGGCGCGATGGCACGATGATGAAGGACGGGAGCGATCGCGGCTCGCCGCTTGTCCTCGTCCGAATCGTAGAAGCCCGACAGATCTATCCCAGCCAGCAGGTCGGCGTCCGCACTACTCCCCGTGGCGGCGTGCGGCCGCAGATCGAGGTCGCCTGTGACCGCGACGAAGCTGTCGGCATCGACCCCGGTCAACTGCGATCCAAAGTCGCCCGCATGCTCCTTCTCGTTGAAGCTGGCCGTGGCGCAGATCACCTGGAAGCGCTTGACCGGGATACCGAGCCGCGCGCGAAGCCGCCGCATCAGCAAGCCGACTTCCGCACCGGCAGCGCCGCGATAGAGGTGGGCCTCGTCGAGGACGACGGTGAATTTCTCGTCCGGGTTTGCGGCGAGCCAGGCGGCCGTCTGATCGAAGATGGTCCGTTCGATCGGGCGCATCAGCATATATTCGAGCATCGAATAGTTGGTGACCAGCAAATCGGGCGCGGCATCCTGCGCCTCGTGGCGAGTGATCAGTTCGGAATCCTCGGGCAGGGTGACCGCCCTTAGCGGTTCGCCGGTCTTTGGGTCGGCCCATCGCGATCCCTTCGCCCCAAACCACTCTTCGAGGTTGGGCTTGGCCGGCCACTTTCCGCGCGCCTTCAACTCGCTGCGAAGCTTCGACGCGCGCTGCTGATCCTCCGATTGCGGACCCGCGGCCTGCCGCTCGATCTCGACGTAGAAACTCTCGAACGACGCGAATTTCTTGCTGTCGCGCTTGCTGGAGCGAATGCCGGCATAGGGCGTGCGGCTGGTATAGCGCGCGAACGTCGGCGGCCTGCCCGCCCATTCGGTGAACATCGATGCAAGGCGCGGATCGCCGAAAATAGCCCTCAAACGGCCAAGCTGGTCGTTCACGAGCGCGTTCATGGGATAGAGCAACAGCGCCCTCACACCGTGCTGGCTCCCGAAGGCCTTGGGCTTGGTCGCTGCCTCCCGAGCGAATTTCCCAAGGATTGGCAGCAGGAACGATTCCGTCTTACCCGAGCCAGTGCCCGTCATAATCACGAGGTTCCGCCCGTCGATGAGCGAGTGCCTGATGGCGTCTGCCTGGTGCCGATACGGCGGGTCGAAGAGCAGCCTTGGCTGCTTGCCATCGGCTTTCGCCAACGCCGAGTAGACGGCGAGCGCGGCCGGAGGCAGGCCCTCGAGCTTCCCGAAATTCTGGCCGAGCTGATATTTGGGCGTCGATTCGAGATAAGGGATCTGGTGGGTAACGCCGGTCCGCTTCAGCAAAGTCTGGCGCTGGCCGATGAGCGTCGCATCGCCGATATGGTACGTTGCCTCGATATAATCCCTGAGCGAGGTGTGCAGTTGTTCGATCGTCTCTTGGATCGTGGCGGCCATACAATTCGGTCCTTACTCTTCACACTCGAGAAAAAGATATTCTTTGAGGAAAGCCTGTTCTGCCAGGACAGCGTTGAGTGGAATGCTGAACGACATCAGGCATTTGTCCGAAGCAATCTCGTGCCCGATCGTCGAGAGGCGCCGGCGTGCCCAGTCTGGCAACGGGAAAAACATGTCGAAGCGCTTGCCGCCGTCCAAAGCAAGGACGCGGTATCGCTGTGGCCTGTTCAAAAGGGCGTCGATCGCGAGTTGGGCTCGCCATGCCACGTCGCAGCCCCGATACCGGGATCCGGGGACAGGAAAGTCGACGAGCTTCCTCAGTTCACCCCGTTCGAGGCTCGCATAGCCCCAAAGGTCCGCTCCATAGGCCTGCGGGCGACGGACGATGTAACTGCCGTCATGCCCCGATGGGGCCACCCAGCGCGCCCGATAGCTTCGCGTGTCCTTCGTCCAGTCGAATATCTTTAGGTCGGGAACATGGCCCGCCGGCCCCAGCGCCGCGAGCTTGGTATCGAGCCCGGCGATGATCGAGGCCGCGCTCTCCGGCTTGGGGCTGCGCATCCAGGCGTTCAGGGACAAGGGCCGAAAGCCGCTGGTCTTGAGCGATCCCTCGAGATCCTCTCCTGGCAGCGGTTCGAGCACCCGGGCAGGGCCCCTCGTGACCACGCGCGTCCTCCACGTGATCGGGAGAGGAAGGGCGTCATCCGGTGCCATACCCAATATGTAGGCCGCACCCGATGGATGCATGACGAAGGAGGGCGGCGCGGCGAAGACCCAAGTCGCCTTCACCTTTTCGTCCAGCGTGGTCACGTCATGGAATTCCAGCAGATCGCCCACGGCTACGAGCGCATCCACGCAATCCTCGAGTTGATCGGCCAAGTCGACCCCGTCGAGCGCAAGCGCGCGGTGACTGCCCGCCATCGACGACACCAGCGTCCGTGGCGAACACGGGCACAACTGCCCCGCGAGGCGCCGCAAGCCGGCGAACCAATAGGCGCTGTCCATCTCGGCCCCCTCGGGAAGACCGAGATCATGCCGAGCGGAGGCGATGATCTCGCCTTTCTTCACGATCTCGATCATCGGCGCGCCACCTGCTGCACCGCCGGTTGTTCCTCAAACGGCACTGACGTCGCCACAGAGATGAAGCGCGCCGCTCGCGTTAGGCTCACAGCCTCCTTCGACGACGTGATCCGTTCAGCGATGATCTCCGACCAACGGCCGCCGCGCTCCAGCCAGGAGGCGACATGCAGCGCATGAGAGCAAGCCTCGCGCGAGGCGATCTTGTATCGTTGGGCTAGAGCGATGAGATCCTTCGTGCGCTCGGTCGGCGGGATGGTCTGCAGGCGGCCAACGTCGCGAGCCACGACGAAATTGAAGGCTGCCGGCGCGCCCGTCGCCCGGACGAAGCGCTTCAGGTCGGTCGCACCCTTCCGGGAAGCGACATACTCATCCTCGGCGTCGATCCAGTCTGCACCGCAAACGAGTTCGCGCAAGGCGTCTCGAAGCGCGGTTGCAACTCTGTCGCGTCGATTTCCCGCAAGCGGACCTACGAGCCTCGCCATGGACCAGAGCGATATGAGGTCGGCGATCTGCGGCATCGTCGAGGGCGAGTAAGGAAGGTTCTCCAGGCTGGGCTTCACAAGCAGCCCTTGCAGCCCCCCGACGACCGCCGGCATGCTCACGATCAGGGCCTGCTCGATCTCCCCACAGGCGACGACGCACAGGCCCCCTTGATTCTCGGGAAGGAAGCCTTCGACCGCACGCTTGAGGCTGATGGGTTCCGGCCGGGCCGGATGGGAGAAGGGATAGAAGCTCAGTGCTGGCGGATCATCGCCCTCATGGTCGTCGACCAGGCGCAAGGTCGTGCCGTGCCCCGCCTTGTGCCACGCCCAGCGGACGGGAGCGACGTCGCGCTGGAGACCGATCTCGCGGACGCCCAGTTGATCACCTTCGACAACGAGCCGCCCCGCCGCGGCTCGCAGGAACGCCCAAGGGTCTTTCTCCTTCGAGAGAAAGGTCGAAAGCGCGCGTTCCCAACGGTCGACCGTCACCGGCAATGGCAGGTCGGCAATGGGTTCGGTGCCGATCTTCGTGCCTGCAGCGTCGAGCAAATCCACGCTCATGCGGACATGGTGGTCGGCGGGTCCGAAGACCTGCAATTTCACGTCTCCCTCCCACAGTTGGTCGAGGCTCGGCGCTTCGGGCTCGATGGTCGTGACGAGGCCTGTGTGCGCGGCCGTGCCCGCAATCCACGGCCGCGCGTGACGCATCGATATCTGGAGAAGGCCCGATATCACCGACGCAGTCTTGTCGACCGGGCGGACCTCAACCGTGAGGGCATGAAGCCCCACGGACAAATGCGGGAACCTGAGCAATATGGGATCAGATCGCCCGCCGACATCGACATGCACGAATTCGGCGTCGAGCCTCACGCAATAGCTCTCGACGGCGAAATCGGCGAGAAGCGACACGCAGGGCGTCTCGCCGTCCATCCATTCGGCGAAGCCTTCACCATCCCAACGCCTCGCATCGAGGCCGACGGGCGCGAGCCTCACATTCTTGGCGACGCCAAGTCGTAGCGCCCGAAGCGCATCCACCTGCGCGGGCGCAAGCACGGCCGGAAGGTCGAGCGCCAGTGCGCTCACCCCGGTGGCCGTGATGCGAACCGCCTCGCCAAGAGGCGTCGCCGCAATCGGATCCGACGAAACATAAATGTAGCGGCTGCCAAGGCGAACCACCCGGCTGATGATCTCGCGCGCAAGGCCGTCCGAACCGACCCTAAAGAGCCAGGCGGGTCCCGGCGTTATACAGCCGTCAACCCGGAGCAGGTGCTCCAGGACAGGCTGCTCCTTGTCGAATTTGACGATAGGCTCGTTCGATGGTGGCCAAGACGACAAGACACGCCGCTGGTCGCTCTGGAGCAACCAGCCCGCCGGCAAAGCGCCTGGCGAGCCCGCGACCCGGCATCGGGTTTGGCGCAGAAATCTGCCGAGATCGGAACTGATTTCGGCCAATGGCCGCAATGAGGGAAGTTCAACGACTGGCGTCCATTCATCAGCCGACACGCGCCGCAGCGTCAGCGCCGGCCTGATTTCCGGTTTCCTCTCCTGAACAGGGGGATCGCGTCTATCCATACCCGCCAAGTTGCCTATCTGATGAACGGATGACGTTCCATGAAGGCGCGCACGCTCGACGGCCTTCCGCGCATCCTGCAGCCAGGCGCGTCCGCTGCCGACCTTCTCCAAGTCGGTGACAATGCGTTCGAGCGTGTCGGGATGGATGAAGCGTTCGACGTCCTCAGTCCTTCCGCCGAGGAGCGCGATCACGATCCTCCCGACGATTTCTTCCTGTTGGAGGAAGTTACGAAAGCGGGAACTCGCATCGTAGTTGGCCGTCGCGAGAAAGTGGCCCAGATCCGCCGGCGGAGAGTCGATCCGCTTCGCCAGCGCATGGCGCCAATCGTAAAGGGCTCTTGCCAATTGCAGCTGCAGATCGCGTGGCAGCAGGGCGTGCGTGATCGGGCACGCGATGATGGAGAACCAGGAGGCCCAGGGGCCGGTTGGATTGAAACCCTCGAAGAGATCGTGAAACTTTCCGAACCAGGTTCTCAGTGATCGCCGGTAGAAATGCTGTGTCCATCGGGGAGTTCTTCTCTCAAATGTCTCCCAGAACTCCTCACCATCGTAGTCGTAACCCTGCTCGGCGGAATAGACGATCCATAGCAGCCAATATTTCGATGTCCGCTCGCCTCTGGCCAACGCAGCATTGAGTTGTTGGGCTAGACCCTGTCGTTCACTCGCGTTGAGCCCGTGCTCCAAGGCGAATACCGGAAGGCCGCGAGCCCGACGCATCTCCGCCAAGGTCCGGAAGTGCGCTTGAAGCCGCGCGTTCCAATCCGCAAGATTGCTCAACATCCCCAAGGCCGCAATTAGGCCGCCATCACATTCGAAGCGGTTGGTGCCGGTGCAATCGGCGCTGCCAAGTCACTCTTGGCCTCATAGGCCCTCCCCCCTCTTCACAACTCGACGCCGCCATAACCGTTGGACGCAAATTAGAACTCAGGTGATTAAAAAAATCTAGCCGATTTAGGCGAGACCTTCTCGTCCAACTCAATAAATCGGTTTCTCGGCAGCCATGATTATTGCCATTCCTATGAACCGCCGTACCAACCGAGTTTGCTTCACGTACCGCGGCGACATTGCGCCGTGACGCATCTCAGTCCACGATTCGGCCAAACCGGCTTGCGCAGGCATCCGCGAAGCCTGAAAGAAAGGCCGCTATCAGGGAAGTCAAATTCAGCTCGGGATGACCGCTCTTCAGGCGGAAGCGGCAAAGCGCCACTTGATGCGCTCCTAAAAGAGCCGTCCCATCGAGTTGGTTGACGCACCATCACCTACGCTGCTCCCTGTATTACTTCGCCACACTACTCCGCCCGTATTTACTTGTTGAACCGCAGCCCTTTCTGTCTCTCTTGATGTGCCCCTGACGCCGGGCGGCGGTTCGCCCGGCCCAACTCAGGGGCCGTTAATTGACCGTCCACCCGATCCGTTCCGAGGCCAGGTCACGCGGCGCGCGGATGTTGCGCACGGCGCTCGGGACGTCGATCGCTGCCTGGCTCGAAGACCCCGCCGTTATCGAAGTGATGCTCAACCCCGATGGCCGCCTTTGGGTCGATCGGCTCGGGGAAGGCATCAGCGACACCGGCATGACGCTGACCGCTGCGGATGGCGAACGCATCGTGCGCCTGGTTGCGCATCATGTCGGCGTCGAGGTTCATGCGCGCAGCCCGCGTGTCTCGGCCGAGCTGCCGGAAGGCGGCGAACGGTTCGAGGGCTTGCTTCCGCCCGTTGTGGCAAATCCGGCCTTTGCGATCCGCAAGTCCGCCGTCGCGGTCTTCACGCTCGATGATTATGTGCGCGCCGGGATCATGTCGGCGACCGAGGCCGCAGCCCTGCGGACAGGCGTCGCCTCCCGCGCTAACATCCTGGTCGCCGGCGGCACCGGCAGCGGCAAGACCACCCTGGTCAACGCGCTCCTCGCCGAAGTCGCCAAGACCCAGGACCGCATCGTCCTGATCGAGGACACGCGTGAGCTGCAATGCGCCGCGCCGAACCTAGTGGCGATGCGGACCAAGGATGGCGTGGTCTCGCTGTCCGATCTCGTCCGCTCCTCGCTGCGTCTGCGGCCCGACCGCATCCCGATCGGCGAGGTGCGCGGCGCCGAGGCGCTGGACCTCTTGAAAGCCTGGGGCACCGGCCACCCTGGCGGCGTCGGCACGATCCATGCCGGTTCCGCCCTCGGCGCGCTGCGCCGCATGGAGCAGCTCATTCAGGAGGCCGTCGTCACGGTGCCCCGCGCGCTGCTGGCCGAGACCATCAACCTTATTGCTGTGCTGGTCCGCGACGGGACTGGCCGCCGGCTCTCCGAGCTGGCCCGCGTCGAAGGGCTCGACGCCGCAACTGGCGACTACCGCCTCGCGTCGCTCTCCACCCTCCAGCCGGGAGTCCTCCCATGATCCATGCCGTTCGGCATGGCGCACGCCGCGCCATGCTCACCGCCTCCGCCAGCCTCGTCGCCCTCACCATTTCCGCGCCCGCCTACGCTTCGGGCTCGTCCATGCCGTGGGAAGCGCCGCTCCAGTCGATCCTCGAAAGCATAGAGGGTCCGGTGGCGAAGATCATCGCTGTGATGATCATCATCATTACCGGCCTGACGCTGGCGTTTGGCGATACGTCGGGCGGCGCGCGCAGGCTGATCCAGATCGTGTTCGGCCTGTCGATAGCGTTCGCCGCGTCGAGCTTCTTCCTGTCGTTCTTCTCGTTCGGCGGCGGGGCGCTGGTCGCATGAGCGACGCGGCCGATCCTGGCGAGCTGATCGCCGGCTTCCATGCCCCGGTTCATCGGGCACTGACCGAGCCGATCTTGCTTGGCGGCGCGCCGCGCGCGCTCGCCATCGTCAATGGCACGCTGGCGGGCGCGATCGGCCTTGGCCTGCGGCTCTGGATCGCCGGACTGGCGATCTGGGCGTTCGGCCATGCGCTCTCGGTCTGGGCCGCGCGGCGCGATCCGCAATTCGTGGACGTGGCCCGGCGACACCTGCGCTACCCGGCGTGGATGCGGCCATGATGAGCTTGCGCGAATACTGCAACAAGGCCGCGCATCTAGCGGACTTCCTGCCCTGGGCCGCCCTGGTCGCCGAAGGCATCGTGCTCAACAAGGACGGCTCGTTCCAGCGCACCGCGCGCTTTCGCGGGCCCGATCTCGACAGCGCGACGCCTGCCGAGCTGGTCGCCACCACGGCGCGGCTGAATAATGCTCTGCGCCGCCTGGGCTCAGGCTGGGCGATCTTCGTCGAGGCGCAGCGCACGCCCGCGCTCGACTACCCGGACTCCATCTTCCCCGATCCGGTTTCGGCGCTCGTGGACATGGAACGGCGCGAACAGTTCCGCGCGGAAGGGGCGCATTTCGAGAGCCGTTATTTCCTCACCCTGCTGTGGATCCCTCCCGCCGAGGACGCGGCCCGCGCCGAAGGATGGCTCTACGAGGGCAAGTCCAGCACCGGCGTCGATCCGTGGGAACTGCTGGCGAGCTTCACCGACCGCAGCGACCGGGTGCTGAGCCTGGTCGACGGCTTCGTCCCCGAGGTCCGCTGGCTCGACGACGCCGAAACCCTGACCTATCTGCACTCGACCGTCTCGACGCGGCGCCAGCGCGTGCGCGTGCCCGAAACGCCGATGTATCTCGACGCGCTGCTGGCCGACGAGCCGCTGACGGGCGGACTCGAACCGCGCTTGGGCGAGCATCATCTGCGCACGCTCACCATCGTCGGCTTTCCCAGCGCCACCTTTCCCGGATTGCTCGACGAACTGAACCGGCTCGCTTTCGAGTATCGCTGGTCGACCCGGGCGATCATGCTCGACAAGACCGACGCGACCAAGCTGCTGACCAGGATCAGGCGGCAATGGTTCGCCAAGCGCAAGTCGGTCGCGGCCATCCTCAAGGAGGTGATGACCAACGAGGCCTCGGTCCTGATGGACAGCGACGCCTCCAACAAGGCGGCCGACGCCGACACCGCCCTGCAGGAGCTGGGCGCGGACTATGCCGGCATGGCCTATGTCACCGCGACGGTGACGGTGTGGGACCGCGACCCCGCAGTCGCGGCCGAAAAGCTGCGGCTCGCCGAGAAGGTCATCCAGGGCCGCGATTTCACCGTGATTCCTGAGGGGATGAACGCGATCGAGGCATGGCTGGGGAGTCTCCCCGGCCATGCCTACGCCAACGTCCGGCAGCCGCCGATTTCCACCCTCAATCTCGCCCACCTGATCCCCTTGTCAGCGGTGTGGGCGGGGCCGGAACGGGACGAGCATTTTGGCGCTCCCCCCTTGCTTTACGGCAAGACCGAAGGCTCGACCCCGTTCCGGTTTTCCCTCCATGTCGGCGACGTCGGTCATACGCTGATCGTCGGCCCGACCGGCGCGGGCAAGTCGGTCCTGCTCGCGCTGATGGCTATGCAGTTCCGCCGTTACGAGAACGCCCAGGTCTTCGCCTTCGACTTCGGCGGCTCGATCCGCGCCGCCGCCCTCGGCATGGGCGGTGACTGGCAGGATCTCGGCGGAATGCTGGCGGACGAAGCGGGCGAAGGCGTGCAGCTCCAGCCGCTCGCCCGCATTGACGATCCCGCCGAGCGCGCCTGGGCGGCCGAATGGCTGGCCGCGATCTTCGCATCCGAAGGCGTCGCGGTCGATCCGCAGGCCAAGGAGCATATCTGGTCGGCGCTTGGCTCGCTCGCCAGCGCGCCAGCGTCCGAGCGCACCCTGACCGGCCTAGCCGTGCTGTTACAAAGCCAGCCGCTCAAGCAGGCGCTCGGCTCCTATTGCGTCGGCGGGCCGTGGGGCCGGCTGCTCGATGCCGAAGCCGAGCGGATCGGCGAGGCGCGGTGCCAGGCGTTCGAGACCGAGGGCTTGGTCGGCGCCGGCGCGGCCGCGGCGGTGCTCTCCTATCTGTTCCACCGCATCGGCGATCGGCTCGACGGCTCGCCCACGCTCATCATCATCGACGAGGGCTGGCTGGTTCTCGACAGCCCGGCCTTCGCCGCCCAGCTCCGCGAGTGGCTGAAGACGCTGCGCAAGAAGAACGCCAGCGTCGTCTTCGCCACCCAGAGCCTCGCCGACATCGAAACGTCGAGCATCGCGCCGGCCATCATCGAAAGCTGCCCGACGCGCATCTTCCTGCCCAACGAGCGCGCCGCCGAACCGCAGATCGCGGCGATCTACGAACGCTTCGGCCTCAACGCGCGGCAGATCGAAATCCTCAGCCGAGCGACGCCTAAGCGCGACTATTACTGTCAGTCGCGCCGCGGCAACCGCCTGTTCGAGGTGGGGCTGGGTGAGGTGGCGCTGGCTTTCGCCGCCGCCTCGTCGAAGTCCGACCAGCTCGCCATCGCCGAGATCATCGAAACCCACGGTGCGTCCGCCTTCGCCGCCGAATGGCTGCGTCATCGCGGCTGCGCCTGGGCCGCCGAACTGCTGCCCGAACCTGCGTCCGGCCTCCAGCCCGAACTCCCCCTCACGCCAGACATGGAGATCACCCGATGAAATCGCTTCCGCTCCGCCGCGCCCTGCTGGCCGGTGTTCTCGCCATCTCGACCGTCACGCCCATGTTCGTCGCCGCGCCAGCCTACGCGCAGTTCGGCGGGATCGTCTATGATCCCAGCAACTACGCCCAAAACGTGCTGACGGCCGCCCGGTCGCTCCAGCAGATCAACAACCAGATCCAGCAAATCCAGCAAGCAGCGACCTCGCTTCTCAACGAGGCGCGTAATCTGACCTCGCTGCCGTTCAGCTCGCTTGCAACATTGCAGCAACAGGTGCAGCGCACCCAGCAGCTCCTCGGCCAGGCGCAGCGCATCGCCTATGATGTCCAGCACATCCAGCAGGCGTTCAACAGCCGCTACACCGGCACGGCGCTGACCGGCGATCACGCCCAGATGGTCGCTAACGCCAACGCCCGCTGGGAGGATAGCGTCGGCGCTTTCGAGGATGCGCTGAAGGTGCAGGCCGGCGCCGTCGGCAATATCGAGGGCGCGCGCACCGCGATGGACAGCCTGGTCACGGCCAGCCAGTCGGCGACCGGCGCCCTGCAAGCGGCGCAGGCCGGAAACCAGCTTCTCGCGCTGCAATCGCAGCAACTCGCGGACCTGACCGCCACAGTCGCCGCGCAGGGCCGAGCGCAGGCGCTCGAATCCGCACGCCAGGCTGCGGAAGAGGCCGAAGGACGCGAACGCTTCCGTCGCTTCATGGGCAACTGAGACGTCCCATGCTGCATGGAACCTCGCGCACCGGAAAAATCGCAGGCGTGACGGCGCTGGCCGGCCTGATGATGGCGGTGGCGATCCTCGCCGTCACGCACGATCGCGCGCCCGCGCCGCCAGCGATGCCCGCAGTCGTGCGCGACACCGAAGGGCGTAGCCGGCTCAACCGCGAGCTTGACCGCTGCGCCACACTCACCATGCCGGACAGCGGGTGCGAGGCGGCCTGGGCCGAGAACCGCCGCCGCTTCTTCCACCGGGCCGAGCCCGAAGGCACCGAGCGATGAACGACACCGGCGTCATCGACACCTTCCTGGGCGTCTTCGGAAGCTACATCGACAGCGGATTCGGCTTGCTGGGCGGCGAAGTCGGGTTCCTGTCCTCGACGCTGATTGCGATCGACGTGACCATCGCCGGGCTGTTCTGGGCCTGGGGCGCCGACGAGGACGTGCTCCAACGGCTCATCAAGAAAACGCTCTATATCGGCTTCTTCGCCTTCATCATCGGCAACTTCCACACCCTCGCGACGGTCGTCTTCGAGAGCTTCGCCGGCCTCGGTCTCAAGGCCAGCGGCGACAGCCTCAGCCTCGCCGAGTTCATGAAGCCGGGCAGCATCGCGGCGACCGGCCTTCAGGCCGCCGAGCCGCTGCTCGATGCGGCGGGCCAGTTCTCCAGCCTCTGGGCCGTCTTCGCCAACCTCGCGCTGATCCTCGTGCTGCTGATCGCCTGGCTGATCGTGGTGCTGGCCTTCTTCATCATCGCCGTCCAGGTCTTCATCACCCTGATCGAGTTCAAGCTGGTGACACTGGCCGGCTTCGTGTTGCTGCCCTTCGCCTTCTTCAACCGAACCGCCTTCATGGCCGAGCGCGTGCTGGGCCATATCGTATCGACCGGCATCAAGGTGCTGGTGCTGGCCGTCATCACCGGCATCGGCACCACCTTGTTCAGCCAGTTCACCGCCGCTGGCCTTGGCGTCGAACCCGACATCAACCAGGTCATGGCCATCGCCCTTGCAGCGCTATCATTGCTTGGCCTGGCGATCTTCGGTCCCGGGATCGCCAACGGCATCGTCTCCGGCGGTCCGCAGCTCGGTGCGGGCGCGGCGGCAGGCACCGCGCTCGCGGCCGGTGGCGCGCTGGTTGGCGGCGCAGCTGCCGCACGCCTGGGCGTCGGCGCAGCCGGCTCCGCTATCGGCGCGGCGGGCCGTATGACTGGCGCGGCCGCGCGTGGCGGGGCGCAAATGGCCGGAGGCGCCGCCAGCGCCTACAGCCTCGGCTCGCTCGGCAAAAGCGGCGCCAGCGCGGTCGCCGGCGGCATTGGCGCGGTTGGCCAGGCGGCCGCAGGCGCGGCCGCCAACACCGCCATGTCCCCGTTGCGCAAGGCGGCCGCCAGAGGCGGCGAAGCGATCAAGGCCAGCTTCCACTCCGGCGCGCGTGCGGGCTTCACCGCACCGGGCGGCACGATCGCCGGCGGGTCCGCACCCGCCGCCGCGGCCGCTGGCGCTTCCGCGTCCGGCCCTCCCGCGCCGCCCGCCTGGGCGGCCGCGATGAAGCGCCGCCAATCCATGACCCACAACGCGACCCTTGCCGCACATACGCTCAAGGCTGGCGACAGCCACGGCGGCGGCGGTGGTCCCGACATCCGGGAGAAAGACTAGATGTTCCGACGCCCTTCGATCCGCTTTGCGCAGACTCCCGAACCCGTCACGCCCTATCAGGCCGCCCGGCAGGAATGGGATCGCCGCATCGGCGAGCCGGTCGTGCAGGGGAAGAACTGGCGGCGCGCCTTCTTCTGCGCGACGGCCTTGAACCTCGGCTTGACCGGCGGCCTGATCTGGCAATCGGCGCGCGGCCATATCGTCCCCTGGGTGGTTCAGGTCGACCGGCTGGGCGAAGCGCAGGCGGTCGCGCCAGCCGAGGCCGGCTACCGGCCTACCGATCCGCAGATCGCGTTCCATCTCGCGCGCTTCATCGAGAATGTCCGCTCGATCCCGGCCGATCCCGTCATCGTCCGCCAGAACTGGCTCAGAGCCTACGACTTCACCACCGACAAGGGCGCGCTCGCGCTCAACGACTACGCCCGCACCAACGACCCGTTCTTGGCTGTAGGCAAGGTCCAGGTCGCCGTGGAGGTCTCAAGCGTCATCCGCGCTTCACCCGACAGCTTCCGGGTCGCCTGGATCGAACGCCGCTATCAGGACGGCAGTCTCGCCGCCACCGAGCACTGGTCGGCCATTCTCACCATCGTCGTGCAGCCGCCGCGCACCCCCGAGGGCCTGCGCAAGAACCCGCTCGGCATTTTCGTCAACGCCTTCAATTGGTCAAAGGAGCTGTCGCAATGACGCGATTTCGTCGTTCCGCCCCGGCGGTCCTGCTCGTATCCACCTCGGCCTTGGCCGGCTGCGCCACCTCATCGGTCAAGCCGCCGGCCATCGCCTATGACAACCCGCCGACCGAGATCGCGGCGACGCTCGCGCCCGGAACGCGCAAGCCCGTCGAGGTCGTGACCATCCCCGAGCCCTTGCCGCTGCCCGGCCAGTTGAAGCCGGCGCCGGCTGAACATGCGTCGCCACCCGAGCCCGCCGATCCACGTCAGCGGGTCGGTGCGGCCAATGCCGCCGCCCGGATGGAGCCCGTTCGCGATGGCTTTCTCAACGCCATCCAGCAATATCCCTGGGCCGATGGCGCGCTCTATCAGGTCTATGCCGCGCCCGGCCAGGTTACGGACATTGCCCTTCAGCCGGGCGAGCAGCTCGTGGGCGCCGGCCCGGTGGCGGCCGGTGACACCGTGCGCTGGATCATTGGCGACACGACCAGTGGCAGCGGGCCATCGGCGCGCGTGCATATCCTCGTGAAGCCCACCCGGCCGGACCTTTCCACGAATCTCGTCATCAACACCGACCGGCGCACCTATCACATGGAACTGCGCGCGACGGCGGCGACCTATATGGCGTCGGTCTCCTGGACCTATCCGCATGATGCGCTGATCGCGCTCCAGGCGCGCAACGCGGCGGCGGCCGCCGCCGCGCCGGTTGCGACCGGCGTGGACGTCGCCACGCTCAATTTCCGCTACCGCATCGACGGCGACAATGCCCCGTGGAAGCCGCTTCGCGCTTTCGACGATGGCCGTCAGGTCTATATCGCGTTTCCGGCCGGGATTTCGCAGGGCGAGATGCCGCCGTTGTTCGTGATTGGCGCGGCCGGCGGCGCCGAACTCGTCAATTACCGCGTCCAGGGCCGCTACATGGTGGTGGACCGGCTGTTCGCCGCCGCCGAGCTGCGCCTGGGCGACAAGCACAGCGAGCAGCATGTTCGCATCGAACGCGCCGACGGACGGAAGGGGCGGCGGTGACCGATCCCGTCGAACCGCCCGCCGCTGAGCCGGCTTCGCCGCGTCCCGATCCGGGGGCATTCCAGCTCCGGGGCGATCCGCCGCGCGTCATGCGCCTGTCGCGCAAAGCCCTGGCCGTTGTCGGCATCGCCGCCGGCCTCGGTATCGGCGGCTCGCTCATCTACGCGCTGCGTCCGCCTGCCGAGAAGCAGGCCAAGGAGCTTTACAGCACCGAGACCCGCAACACGGCGGAGACCATCACCTCCGGGCCAAAGGACTATACGCAGGCGCCACGGCTCGGACCGCCGCTTCCCGGCGATCTCGGCGGCCCGATCGTCTCGGCCCAGCGGCGCGGACAGGAGGTGCCTGTGCCGGCGGTTGGCGCGAGCGGCCAGCGTGATCCGCAGGCGCAGGCCGCTGAGGCGGCGCGCCAGCGTGCCCAACAGGAGCGCGACACTGCCCGCACCAGCTCAGTATTCCTCGGTCATGGCGCGGCCGGGGCCGTTGCGACCGTGCCGCAGATCGCCGCTGTCCCGGACCAGGCGGTGGCACTGCCGCAGACCAGCCCGGCAGCCCAAGGCGACCATAGCGCCAAGCGCGCCTTCATGACGCAGGCATCTACCCAGCGCACCGTCAGCGTCGAGCGGCTGACGGCGCCAGTCTCGCCCAACGTCGTGCAGGCCGGCAGCATCATCCCTGCCGCGCTCATCACCGGCATCCGTTCCGACCTTCCCGGCCAGATCACCGCTCAGGTGACGCAGAACGTCTATGACAGCCCCACCGGCCGCATCCTGCTCATCCCGCAAGGCGCGCGGCTGATCGGCGAATATGACAGCCAGATTACCGCCGGCCAGACCCGTGTGCTGCTCGCCTGGGATCGCCTGATCCTGCCGGATGGCCGTTCGATCGTTCTCGAACGCCAGCCCGGCGCCGACGCCGCCGGATTTGCCGGCTTGCAGGACAAGGTGAACCAGCATTGGGGCGGTGTATTCAAGGCCGCGATGATTTCTACGGTGCTTGGCGTCGGGACCGAACTGGCCACCGACAATGACGGCGATCTCGTGCGTGCGCTTCGGCTCGGCACGCAGGACACCATCAATCAGGCCGGCCAGCAGATTGTCCAGCGTCAGCTCAACATCCAGCCGACCCTCACTATTCGGCCGGGCTATCCGCTGCGCGTGGTCGTCACCCGCGATCTCGTGCTCGAACCTCTTGGAGCGACACGATGACGAAATTGAAGCTGGGACCACTGGCCGACGATCGGCCGGTCAAACTGACCGTGGAGCTGCCCGCCGCCGTCCATCGCGATCTTGTCGCCTATGCGGCTGCCCTCGCCGCCGAGACGGGCGGCCAGCCACCCGCGCCCGAAAAGCTGGTCGCACCCATGCTCGCCCGGTTCATGGAAACCGATCGCGGATTTCGCCGCCACCGCGCCCGGGCCGATTGATCCGCTCGGGCAGAGCGTCAATTTCCCATGAAGCGCTTGAAACGGTCCCGGCCTTCCGCTTCGACGACAGCTTGTTCCGCGTTCGAGCACTCGTCGCCCCGGACAGAGCCATTCGCGCAGCCCGCAACGACCTGGCGGGCTTCGTCGAGATGCGCCACGAAATAGGCTTTGCCGCGCGGCTCGGCAGTAGCTTGCGGCAACGGAGGCGCAGAGATTGCTGTTGGCGCCTTTGGTGCGATAACGAGGGGACGTAACGCGAAGCCCGCACCGAATCCGAGGACCAGTGCGATCAGCACGACGATCCATGCCTTTCCTTGGATCATGACGGTTCCTTTCCCGATGGTTGGGCAGTGTGCGAACTGGAGCTTGAGGGGAGCGAGTATCGAGTGGCCACGAAATCGAGGAAGCGACGCAGCACGGGGTTCTCGTTGTCCTCACGCCAATAGCCGGAATAGCCAACGCGGCTGTGGCCACTGGCGTCGTGGATCTCGCGGAACAGGACGCCCGGCACCTGAATACCGGCGGACGATTCAGCGAAGATCGCGAGGCGACGCCCGAGAGCGATGGAGCTGATGACTGTATCGCGGCCGATGTCCTCCATGTCGATCTCGGGCGCGTGGCCAGGACTTCCAAGCTTCCCCAGTAAAAGATTGCGCGTCTCGGGTCCGGGATCCCGCTTGGTCAACAGGAAGCGCTCGCCCGCGAGGTCTTGCCAGTGGATGCACTCGCGGGATACGAGCGGATGGGTTTCCGGCATCACCACCAAATGGCGTTCGCTCCAGAGCGGTTGGCTCATGATGCCGGGATAGGCCCGCTCGCCGATCATGATCGCGATGTCGAGCAACCCGCTTTCGATACCGGCCAGCAGCATATCTCGGTCCCGCTCGAAACCTCGCACCTTGATAGCGGGGAATCGATCGTGAAATTCGCTCAGTGTGGCGCGCAGATTCCCGGCGGAGAAGGAGGTATAAAAGCCGACCGCCAGCCGTCCAGTTTCGCCATTTCGAGTGGCGCGAACCCAAGCGTTTAGCTCTTCGAATTCATTTACGATGCGCCGGGCAGTGCGGAGGTAGAGCTGACCGTTCGGTGTCAGAGTGGCGCCTCGGGTTTTGCGATCGAAGAGAGTAATGCCCAGCCGCCGTTCCACCTCTAAGATGTGACGGCTGAGAGTGGCCTGTTTGATGTTCAAGATGCGCGCCGCCCTGCTGAAGCTGCCGGAGTGTGCTGCCGCGATCAGGTAACGGAGCTGACGCAATTCGATCATTCCTGCGCAACAGAGAGAAAGCATTGGGACTTACCGCGCCTGCCAAATGCCGTCTGTCGGCCCAAGTTTCCAATGAGATAGAATATGATCATCGATTTTCTCGAAACCTACCCCCGCCATCGGCCAATTAATGGTGGTGGGGAGTGTCGCTTTCTTCGTGCGCTTGGTGATCGTGCATCTCCTCGGCATGATCACTGCTGTAACCAGCATATTGTTCTGCCGGCATTTCGGGCAACGCTTTCACGAAGGCGACGATGTTCCAGATGGTCTTGTCATCATGCGTGGGGCCAAAGGCGGGCATCCCACTCATCTTCACGCCGTGCTTGACCAGCCAGAAAACGTCCTTGGGATCCCATTCCCTGGCGGCTTCGGCCAGCGGCGGCGGTTTAGGGAGCATGACTTCTGCCCATTCGGCTCGACTTTGCCCTATGCCTCCATGGCAATGCGAACACATCGCCTTGTACTCGCCAGCCCCGGCGGCAACCATCGCCGACGTAAATTCGGCAGGAGGCTCGATGCCAGCCGCCTGCCGCCGGACAGAATTGTTCATCGTGGTTGTAAGCGCCCAACTGACGATCGGGTTGTGCCGATCGGTTGCGGCCACGTTATAGCTACCAGTCAAGATAACGATCAGAGCAACGACGATCAGCAAGATAAACAGAGTCGCCGCGCCTAATAATGCGCCTTTCAAGGTCGCGTTCATGCCTTCCCTCCTATGAAGCATTAGTTTGGTTCCGGTAGGCCGTTGCCTTTTCAGCCATGATTACGTCATGGCGAAGTATCGGTATCGTCGGCTTTCTTGCTGCGTTCCAGAAACACGTACTCGGCCGCGAAGACTACGGCGATGCCGGCAACCGCGTAGAGAACGATCGAGGGGTCGCTTTGCAGTTTCACCGCCGTGAACGCCGCAAGCACGGCGGCGTCGGCAGCCAGCGCAACAAGAAGGATCGAGGCCTTCGCGCCGACTTCGCGTCTGAGGTGTCGAAACACACCCCAATGCACGAGCATGTCCATGACCAGATAGAAGAAGGCGCCGAGCGACGCGATGCGCGACAGATCGAACAAGACGGCCAGCGCGCCGGCAACGACCACCGTGTAAAGCAGCATATGGCTGCGAATGCTGCCGCTCATGCCGAAATGGCGGTGCGGGATCATCTTCATGTTCGTGAGCATGGTCAGCATACGCGAAACCGCGAACACGCTGGCGATCACGCCCGAGGCCGTTGCGGCGAGCGCGATCACGACTGTGAAATAAAATCCTGCCTGACCTAGAGCTGGACCAGCCGCCGCAGCGAGCGAATAGTCGCGTGCGTCCACGATCTCATCGATCGTCAGGCTCGATCCCACTGCGACGGCGACCAGCAGATAGGTCGCGACACAGATGCCGATGGCGATCATGATCGTGCGGCCGACATTGCGATGGGGATCCTCAATCTCACCCCCGCTATTGGTGATCGTGGTGAACCCCTTGAAGGCCAGGATGGAAAAGGCGACCGAAGCGACAAAGGCTTCGGCGCCGTGCATTCCCACGGGCTCCGCGAACGCTCCACCGGAGAACCCGCTCGCCCAGATCGCAGCAATGGCGAACAGGGCGATGCCGCCAATCTTCACGGCCGACATGATGAGCGAGAGTCCGCTCACCGACCGGTTGCCTGCCGCATTGACGAGATAGGCGAAAACGATCAGCGCAACCGCGCCGATCGAAAGCAGCAGCGCGCTTCCTTCCAGGCCGAATGGCCGCAGCGCATAGGTCGCGAAGGTTCGGGCCACCAGGCTTTCGTTGATCACCATCGACAGCGCCATCAGGAGCGAGGCCGAAGCCGCGATCGTGCCGGGGCCATAGGCCTTTTGCAGGATCATCGCGATTCCGCCCGACGAAGGCCACGCATTGGACATCTTGATGTAGCTGTAAGCGGCGAGCGCCGTGACTAACGCTCCTGCGATGAAGGAGAGCGGAAAGAGCGGCCCCGCGAGTTCGGCGATCTGGCCGGTGAGCGCGAAGATTCCGGCGCCGATCATCACGCCCGTGCCCATGGCAACGGCGCCGGTCAGCGTTATCGAGTTACGGCTCAAATCACTGTCGCTGCCTGCGGCATGGTTCTGGTCGTGGTCGTGCTCCAAATCCTATGTCCCCGCGTCCGATAGAGTGGCGGGCTTCCATCTCGGAATGAAGGAAGGCACCTGAGCGGCGTAGCTTGCGAAACGCTCAGGGAAACGGGCGCCTGTTTCCGCTTCCTCCGCTCGCGCCAGTTTCACGTACATAACGACGAGGATGGGGAACATCGCCAGGGTCAGCAGCGTCGGCCATTGGAACAGAAATCCCAGCATGACGAGAATGAAGCCGAGATACTGGGGATGTCGCACGCGAGCGTAGGGACCGCTAACCGCCATTTCGCCAGCGCGCTGCGCCTTCCAGAGCACATGCCATGAAACGGAGATCAGCCAGAAACCGCCCCCGATCAGCAGGAAGCTCAGCATGTGGAACGGGCCGAAATGCGGGTTGGTCTTCCAACCGAACATCATTTCAAGCAGATGCCCTGCATCGTGGGAGAACCAGTCGACCCCGGGATAGGCCGATTGCAGCCATCCCGAGAGGAAATAGATGGTGAGCGGAAAGCCGTACATCTCCGCGAACAGTGCAACCAGGAAGGCGCTGAACGCCGAGAAGCTGCGCCAGTCGCGCTTTGTCCGGGGTTTGAAGAAACTGAAGGCGAAGAAAATGAAGATCGCGGAATTCGCGACGACCAGAAACCAAAGGCCATAGGCAGGGGCGTCGTGGTTCATTTATCGTGCCCTCCATGCCCGTGATGCATGAACAGATGCATGGCCGGACAAAGAAGGACGATCAGGAGCAACAGGCCTGTGCCCGTGAAAATATGCGCCCGATGCTCATAGGCGAGCAGGAAGGCGATGATGGCCAGGAAGGCGAGGAACACGGTGCCCGTCCGCGATCTCCAGAAACTCGGACGATGCCTTTCCTGTGCGGTGTGATCGCCACCGTGCGATTCCTCCATGACCATCATCACGTCCTTTCGATTGGGTTTGCTTCTTTGCGCCTCACACCTTCGCGGCTCTGAGACGCAGCGAATTGAGCACGACCGAGATCGACGAGGCGCTCATCGCGAAGGCGGCGAACATCGGGCTGATGAGAATGCCGAAGAAAGGGAACAGGACGCCCGCGGCGACCGGTACACCCGCGCTGTTGTAGATCAGCGCGAAGAACAGGTTTTGCCGGATGTTGCTCATCGTTGCGTGGGCAAGGCGCCGGGCGCGGACGATACCGTCGAGATTGCCCTTCACCAGCGTGATGCCCGCACTTTCGATAGCGACGTCGGCGCCGGTGCCCATCGCGATGCCGACATCGGCCTGGGCGAGCGCGGGCGCGTCGTTCACCCCGTCACCCGCCATGGCGACCTTCTTGCCGCCTTGCTGCAACTCGCGGATGATCCGCGCCTTGTCTTCGGGCAGAACATCGGCGCGGATCTCGTCGATGCCGAGACGCGCGGCGACCGCCTTGGCGGTGCGCTCGTTGTCGCCTGTCGCCATGATGATGCGGAAGCCGAGATCGTGCAGCGCCTTGATGGCGTCCGGTGTGGTTTCCTTCACCGGATCGGTCACGCTCACAAGGCCCGCGATGGCGCCATCGAGGATGATGAACATCACCGTTTCGCCTTCGTCGCGCCGGGCATTGGCCTTCTCGGCAAGTCCCGAGCCTTCGAGCCCGAGATCGCGGACCAACGCGATATTGCCGAGCGCCACCGCCTTGCCATCCACGGTGCCCTTCACGCCCTTGCCAGTGATTGCTTCGAAGTCGCTGGCCTCGCCCATCGCCACATTGCGCTCTTCCGCGCCGCGCACGATCGCTTCGGCGAGCGGATGTTCGGATCCGCGCTCCAGCGTCGCGGCGAGACGCAGCACTTCACCTTCGTCATGGCCCGGTTCGGGCAGAACGGCGACGAGCCTCGGCTTGCCTTCGGTGAGTGTTCCGGTCTTGTCGATCATCAGCGTGTCGATCTTCTCGAACCGTTCGAGCGCCTCGGCATTCTTGATGAGAACACCCGCCTGGGCGCCGCGTCCGGTAGCGGTCATGATCGACATCGGCGTGGCGAGGCCCAGTGCGCAGGGGCAGGCGATGATGAGCACCGCGACCGCCGCGATCAGCGCATAGGAGAGCGCAGGCGCCGGACCCCAGATGGCCCAGGCAATGAAGGCCAGCACCGCAATGCCGATCACGACAGGCACGAAGAGGCCCGCGACCTTATCGGCATATTTCTGGATCGGGGCACGCGAACGCTGGGCATTCGAGACCATCTCGACGATCTGCGAGAGCATCGTCTCGGAGCCGACGCGCGTCGCCTCCATGACGAGGCTGCCGGTGCCGTTGATCGTGGCGCCGGTGACGGGATCGCCGGCGACCTTCTCGACCGGAACCGGCTCGCCCGAGATCATGCTTTCATCGACCGAGGAACGACCATCGACCACCACGCCGTCGACCGGCACCTTGTCGCCGGGCCGCACGCGCAGCCGGTCGCCGACCTGAACATCCTCAAGCGCGACCTCTTCCTCGCTGCCGTCCGCGCTGATCCTGCGCGCGGTCTTGGCGGCGAGATCGAGCAGCGCCCTGATCGCCTTGCCCGTGCCTTCGCGGGCGCGCAGTTCCATGACCTGCCCGAGCAGCACCAGTGTGACGATCACGGCGGCCGCTTCGAAATAGACGCCGACATGGCCTTCAGGATCCCGGAAGCCGTCCGGGAAAATCCCTGGCGCAAGGACCGCGACAACGCTGAACAGCCAGGCGGCCATCACCCCCATGGCGATGAGCGAGAACATGTTGAGGTTCATCGTGCGGAACGAGTTCCAGCCACGCACGAGGAACGGCCATCCGCTATAGAGCACCACCGGCGTGCCGAGGATGAGTTCAATCCAGAGCGTCGTGCGCTCCCCGAATATCTCCCGCACACCGCCAAGCCCGACATAGGGGCCCATCGTGAAAACCAGCAGCGGCACGGTAAGCACCGCGCCGATCCAGAAGCGGCGCATGAAATCGACCAGCTCAGGGTTCGGTCCTTCGTCCGCCATCGCGGCCGATTCCAGTTCCAGACCCATGCCGCAGATCGGACACGAGCCGGGCTTGGTCTGCCGGACTTCCGGATGCATTGGGCAGGTATAGACAGCACCGCCATAGCCGGAGGGAACTGTGTCGTACTTGCCGGTCGCAGCGCCGGCGGACTGATGCTTGTCATGGCTGCAACAATGCGAATGGTCGTGCGACGGAGCATTGTCCGCAGGCACGAGGTGCATGCCGCATTTGGGGCAGTCGCCCGGGCTGTCTTGCCGGATTTCCGGGTGCATGGGGCAGGTATAAGTCGTCATCCCTGAATCCTCCGGCCGCGGCAGGCCCTTCTAGGCGCGCTCTCGATCATTGCGGCGTGTGTCCCTGATGCTGGCTGTGGTCGCCACCGCCCTGTTGCTGGGCTTGGCCATCGTGACGCGTTATGGGCTTGTCCGAGTTCCCACCCATCATGCCGCAATGCGCCATGCCGGAATGGTCGCCAGAGGCGCCTTCAGTCATCCCTGCGCCACCCATCCGGCTGTGATCCATCTGACCGTTGCCCATTTGCGAATGATCCATCATCGGGCATTGCATTTTGCCATCCTTGTCCTTCTGGCAGCAGGCCATCTGGTCATGCGCTGGTGGCGCTGGCGGCTCCGGCGCCTTCTGAGCCAGCAGCGCCGTGGGGACGGAAAGCGCGAGCGCGGTGAAACCGAAAATGAGCTTCTTCATTGCAGGGATTCCTTGAAAGTCCTTCGGACGTGTCCGAAGGTCAGTTGTAGCTGTTGAAGACGGAGCGGCCCGCCTCTCCGAACGCGACGACCTGATAGGGCTGCGCCTGGTCTCCCATCTCCATCCCCGGCGAACCGAGCGGCATGCCGGCGACCGCAAGCCCCCGGACACCGGCGGGCCGCTCCTTGAGCAACCGCTGGATATCCGCAGCGGGCACATGTCCTTCGATCACATAGCCACTCACCTCCATGGTGTGGCAGGACCGCAGATCCGCCGGCACGGCGTTATCGTCCTTGACGGTCGCCATGTCGGCGCTGTCTTTCACGATGACCTGCGCATTCATGCCGTGACGGACATGCTCGGCCCATTGCTCGCAGCAGCCACAGGAGGGATCGCGATACATGGTGTATTCGGTGGCCTGCGCCGCATTGGAGCAAGCGCCGAGGGCCAACAGAAGAGCCGACGCCATTGCGGGCTTAAAGCGGTTCACGCGCGGCATTCGCACATCATTTCTCCGATAGAGCGGGCCAAAATCATGGCCCTGTTACCTTCGCTACGCACGAGCCGACCCTGCCCCTCACTTTTTTGAGGGGCGCAAGGCGTTAAGGCGTATGGGTGCTATGACGCGCAGATGCGTATGGGATTACAGTCGAATGCGAGAAACGAACGAGATGGATCAGGAAACCCGATTGAACGATGCCCTGCACTCGCTGGGCGAGATGCAGACGGACGTCGTCCCGGAGGGCTTTATGGACAGCGTCTGGTCGCGCGCTGGGGAAATGGCTGAAGCCGCGAACGCGCGCTACCGCCTTGCCCTTTTCGCAGTCATCTTCGCTGCTGGAATGGGCGGTGGGATCGGCACGATCCAGACGCCGGTTAGGGCCGAGACAACGTCGTACCAGCTTTTTGCCGGCGCTGACCTGTCGCCCGCCGTTTTGCTGCACGTCGAGCCATGAAGCTGTCGGGCCTTCACATCGTTCTTGCCGTCCTGCTCGCTGTAGCGGCAGGATGCCTGGGCGCGATGCTCGCGGTACAATGGGGAGGCGCGGCCCAGCCTGGCAGCCTCCATGAGTTCGTGCATGATAAGCTCGACCTCACCCCGCAGCAGACCAGCGGGCTGGACCAGTTGGAAGCCCGTTTCGCGACGGAAAGGGCAGGACATGAAGCAAGGCTGCGCGCGGCCAATGCCGACCTCGCCGCAGCCATGGAGCAGGAGCATGGCTACGGTCCCAAGGTGAGTACAGCGATCGACCGGGTGCATGTGGAGATGGGCGAACTCCAGAAGGCGACCGTGCGCCATGTTTTCGCAATGCGCGCACTGCTTAACGAGGAGCAGCGGCAGAAATTCGACCATCAAATCTCTATATCCCTGACCGGCTCTGGCCGCGAATGATCGCTCGTGGTGGAGACAGGGGACAGCAGCGAATCTGACCTGATTGCTCAGGTAAAATCAGGCGGACGGCGGGCGTTCGATCGGCTTGTCGAGCCTCACGCGCCGCGCCTCCTCGCTCTCGCCCGGCGGATGCTGGCATCGCCATCGGAAGCCGAGGAAGCCGTGCAGAACGCGCTGGCCTCGGTCTGGATAAATCGCCAGCGCCTGGACGAAGGTCGGCCGGTCGGCGGCTATCTCACTACGACCACGCTGAACAAGTGCCGCGACCGCTTGCGGCGGCGCAAGGCGGCGAGCTTTCTTGGATTCGGTCGGGGGCTGGGAGAAATCATCGCATCTGACGACTCGCCCGGCCCCGAAGAAACCGCGCTGGATCGTCGAGAACTCGCCCGTGTACAGTCCGAAATCGAGCGCTTGCCGGTTCGGCTGCGCGAAGCGCTGGTGCTTGTTGCCATCGATGGGCGCAGCCAGCGTGAGGCGGCCGAGCTGCTCGGCGTGTCGGAAAAGACCGTTGAAACCCGCATATACCGGGCACGCAACAGGCTGCGCGAAAGTCTGCAATATTCCTGAGGGGTAGCACTGCCCGGCGCGTAACGAAGGGCAGAACCTCACGAACGGACAATCGCGATGACATCGATAAATCGCCGCAGATTCCTGCATTACAGCGCATGCGGAGCAGGTCTTGTTGGTCTTGCCGGCGCTATGCCTTCCTGGGCGCGGGGCGCGCATGGCGGGACACTGGCGCGCAAGGGAAGCGATGTTCTTTCGGGCGAACATCTGACCATGACGGTCGAGGACGCGCTGTTCACTACCGGCTCGCGCAGAGGGGCGGCCGTGACCGTCAACGGAACGCTGCCTGGGCCACTGCTGCGCCTGCGGGAAGGGCAAGATCTCACCGTCGACCTGATCAACAACGCCTCGGAGGGAACCTCGATCCATTGGCACGGGATGCTGGTCCCGTTCCTGATGGACGGAGTTCCGGGCATCACCATGGCCGCGGTCGAACGCGGAGAAACCTTCCGTTATCGCTTCCCGATCCGTCAGGCGGGCACTTACTGGTGGCATGCGCACACGCTGCAAGAGCCGATGGGGCATTACGGACCCATCGTCATCGACCCCGCCGAGCCCGATCCGTTCGAATATGAGCGCGAATATGTGCTGATGCTGACGGACTGGTCGCCGATGAACCCGCACGAGATCATCCGCAAACTCAAGGTCGGCGAGGGCTATTTCAATTACCAGCAGACGAGCTGGACCGACGACTATCCGCTGACCGGCGAACAGCGGCGCATGTGGGCGCGCATGCGGATGATGCCGACCGACATCGCCGACGTGACGGGCTCGACCTACACTTTCCTCATCAACGGTCACGGCCCTGAGGACGGCTTGGAGCTTGCCTATAATCCCGGCGAGCGCATTCGCCTGAGGATTATCAACGGTTCCGCCATGACGTTCTTCAACGTGCGCATCCCCGGCCTGCCGATGACCGTGGTGGCCGCAGACGGCCAGAATATCCGCCCGGTCGAGACCGACGAATTCCAGATGGGCAATGCCGAAACCTATGATGTGATCATCCAGCCCAGGGGCGCGGAGGCCTTCACCTTCGTTGCCGAAGCGATGGATCGTTCAGGCATGGGTGTTGCGACCCTGACGAGCAGGCCGGGTGCAAGCGCCGCCGTCCCCGCGCTGCGCAAGCCGCCGCTGCTCACCATGGCCGACATGGGCATGAGCGCTAGCGATCACGGCGCAGGCGGCATGACCGGGATGTCCGAGCGAGGCATGCACGATATGGAAGGCATGCCAGGCATGGCAGAAAAATCTGGCGACATGGCCGGAATGGACATGTCGGGCGGCATGAACATGCGCGACACCTCACGGCTGCCGGACAATGTGAAGGTCGGCCCCGGGCTCGACATGGTGGCGATGAACCCGATCGACCGGATGGGCGATCCCGGAATCGGTCTGGATGACGTCGGGCACCGGGTGCTCGACTACAAACAGCTCGCCGCAGTGAAGCCGAACCCCAACGACCGCCGCCCGACCCGGATGAAGGAAATCCATCTCACCGGAAGCATGGAGCGCTATATGTGGTCGTTCGACGGCAAGAAATTCTCCGCCGTCACCGATGATCCAATCCGCTTTGCCTACAACGAGCGCGTGCGAGTGAAACTCGTCAACGACACGATGATGGCGCACCCGATCCACTTGCACGGCCACTTCTTCGAACTGGTCAACGGCGCTCCTCCCGGCCACCAGCCGATGAAACACACGATCGTCGTGCAGCCTGGCGGCTCCGCCCAGTTCGATCTCACTGCCAATGAACCCGGCGACTGGGCGTTTCACTGCCACCTGATCTACCACATGCACACCGGCATGTTTCAGGTGGTCACTGTCCGCCCGCTCGGCGGAGGAGACGAGTGATGCGCCACGCGAGTCTTCTCCTGCCGCTGCTTGCGATCGCGACGCCAGCTCTGGCCCAGGAGCATCAGGGCCAACCCGGCGAGCAGCAAAAGCCGATGGACCACTCCACCATGGACCACGGCGGGATGGACCATTCCGCCATGCAAGATGGGCAGGTGGATCATTCCGGGATGGACCATTCGTCGATGGCCGCCCAGGCCGATGAGGCAATTCCCCAGGGGCCGCCGCCGCCCGAGGCATTCTCAGGGCCGTCCTTTGCCGCCGATGCCGTTGTCGGTGCGGACCGCATGGCAGCCTCCCGCACCAAAGTGGTGAAGCAGGTCAGCGGTGAGATGCCGGTTTACTGGTTCCAGGCCGACCGCGCCGAATATCGCGCTCGGGTCGGTAAGGACGGCTATCTCTGGGACGTACAGGGCTATTACGGCGGTGACTACGACAAGCTGTGGCTCAAGTCCGAAGGCGAAGGCAGCTTCGGTGAAAAGCTTGAAAGCGCCGAAGTTCAGGCGCTGTGGAGCCATGCTATCGGCCCGTGGTGGGACCTTCAGACCGGCGTCCGGCAGGACCTTACCGGCCCGGCGCGCACGCACGCAGTTATCGGTTTACAGGGGCTGGTCCCCTATCAGTTCGAAGTCGATGCCGCAGCCTTCCTGTCTAACAAGGGTGATCTGACCGCACGCATAGAAGCAGAACTGGACCAGCGCATTACGCAGCGTTTGATCCTGCAACCGAGGATCGAAGTGAACGCGTCCGCGCAGGACATTCCCGAACTCGGCATCGGCGCTGGTCTCGATAAGGCGGAACTGGGCGTCCGCCTGCGCTATGAATTCGTACGCGAATTCGCGCCGTACATCGGCATCGAACAGGAATGGAAGATCGGCGATAGCGCGGACTATGCTCGCGCGGCAGGCGAAGACCCGAGTGTCACTAACTACGTCGTGGGCGTCCGCTTATGGTTTTGAGGGTGCGCTTCCGCCTCAGGCTTCAACTGTAATGAATCGCGGCGGTCGGCGTCAATTGATGTGAACGGACGATCATGACGAAGAACGAACGCACATCACGCAAGGTCCCTGACGAGCCTGAGCTGGAGGCAGCAAAGCCTGCGGATGCGGCTGTCCGCCGTGCTTTGATCGAGGCGCGGGAGGAGTTTCTGCTCTTCCTCTATCAAAGGGTCGGCAACAAGAGTGATGCCGAGGAACTGCTCCAGAGATTCTCGCTGAAAGCGCTTGAGCGCGCGGAACAGTTGCGGGACATCCGCAGCGTCCGCGGATGGCTCGGTCGAATTCTAACGACGACGCTGATCGATCATCATCGACGTGTCGGTCGCCACCGCAAAAGGGAAATCGGCACAGACCCGTCCGATCTGGAAAGTCTGGCGATCGAACCGGACCATGAAATGGACGAGGCGATCTGCAATTGTCTGCACAAGCTCCTGCCGACCCTGAAGCCTGAATATGCCGAGGTCCTGTGGCGCTCCGACATTCTGGACGAACCAAGGGATCGCATCGCGGCTAGCCTGGGAACGACGCTGAATAATGTCACCGTGCGTCTTCATCGGGCGAGGCAGACGCTGCGCAAGCGGCTCGAGGAAATGTGTCTGTCCTGCCCGACGCACGGCTTCCTGGCATGCGAATGCGAAGAGATCGAACAGGCCAGAGCAAAACACGAAAATTTGAAAGGGAAAGACCTCGATGGACGGCAATAAAGAAAGCGTAGCGGCAGCAGGCTTCGTGCAAATGAACGACCTTCTTAGCTGGTGGAAGTTGCCGATCACCAACGGCGCCGACATACTTCAAGGCAATTTGCGGAGTGTGCAAACTCTCGGGCGCGAAATGCAGAAAGTTCTGACCGAGAGCTTAAGTTCGGAAGTCAAGGCGGCGATCGAGAGCAATGAACGCATCCGCCAAGCATTTCAGGAAATGCTGCAAAGCCGACAGCCGCAGAACATCCTGGCGACCGAAGCCGAGATTGCATCGCTCTTCCTCGAGCGCTCGTCCCAACAGGCCAAACGCTGGTCGGAAACGACGCAGAAGATTGGCGAGTGCTGCATGGCGATGGCGCGTGATATGGCGGGTGAAGCGCGCCAGCAGGCGACCGAACACGAAAGGTCATCGCCGAAGTCAGCGAAACCGCAAACCGGCACGGCTTCCTAGGTGGCATGAGTACGCTTCTCTATTTCGCTTTCTGGGCCGCCCTGTTCTTTGTGATGATGCGGTTTGGCTGCGGGGCTCATGTGATGGGCCACGGCCACGGTGGTCATTCGGGAGGTCATTCCGATCCACCGGGCGGCCGGACGCCGCCAACACGCGATATCGATCCGGTCTGCGGCATGAATGTCGAGACGAACAGCGCGAAATCGAGCGTCTTTGGCGGACGTGTCTATTATTTCTGTTCAGCCGAGCATCGCGAAACGTTTGAAGCCGCGCCCGAACGGTATCTGGGCGAGCAAGCCAGAACCCTTGCAACGGAGCATCGTCATGCCTGAGCCGATCAGACCGCCGCAAAACGGCGCCGGAATTTCTGTTGTGAGAGCAGCAGGCAGTCCGCAGATCCCGCTTGTCACGTTCGGTATGAGCCTCGGGATATTCCTTGCCTTCACCTATGTGCTCTGCGTCGGGCATGACCTGCTCTTTCCAGCACAAGAGATGCATTCGACCTGGGAGCGCTTATTACCCGGCTTTACCTGGCTGGACTGGCCCAGCTTCATTTTGGGGCTGATCGAGAGCTTCGCCTTTGCTTGGTATGTAGCGCTGATCTTCTGCCCCTTGTTCAATTTCCTGGCCGCACGGACAAACCGCAGGAGCCAAGCATGACCGACGTCAAGCAAACACGAGCGACAGACAACGGGAAAGCCAAAGCGTTGCGCTCGGCCACGGGATCGCTGCCCGCCGGGGTACAGGCGGTAGCAGCGCTTCCGGCGATCGTTCCTCATAAGATCGATCAGGTCGAGGAAAATGCATGGCAGGGTTGGTGGGCGTATCAGCGAGACCTATGGGAGCGAGGTATCCTGTTCTGGGATACGCTTCGGCAGCGTGCGGACAACATGATTGCGCACGAACGCGCGGGAAAACCTCCGCTCCTCGATTTCGACTATGAAATGATCCTCGATGCGCGACGCTTCGAGGAACCGGCGAATTACGCGCTTTTGCGCATCACTCGTATCGACGAGGCTTGCCTGGAAGACTGTCTCGATCCCGAGAAGCCACCTGTTGTGGTTCTTGATCCGCGCGCCGGTCACGGTCCAGGCATCGGGGGATTCAAGCGCGATTCCGAGATCGGCATCGCGATGCATCAAGGGCATCCCGTCTATTTCGTGTCGTTCTTTCCTGAACCCTGTCCCGGTCAGACCCTTGGGAATGTCCTGCACGCATTGCGCCGTTTCGTGGAGGAAGTGGCACGCAGACATCCCGACGAAGCGCCGATCCTATATGGCAATTGCCAGGCAGGATGGGCCGCCACACTGCTGGCCGCGGATTGCGAAGGTCTGATCGGCCCTACCGTTCTTAACGGCTCGCCGCTCTCCTACTGGGCTGGAAAGTCGGGCGTGAATCCTATGCGCATCGCGGCGGGGTTCGTGGGCGGCGTATGGATGACGCATTTCCTCGCCGATCTGGGCGATGGTCGTCTCGACGGTGCGTGGCTCATCGCGAACTTCGAGAATCTGAAGCCTGAATCCGTTTGGGACAAATATGCGAATCTCTTCACCAATCTCGACACTGAGCGGGAGCGCTTTCTCGAGTTCGAGCGGTGGTGGAATGCCTGGTATTTCCTGAGCCGTGAGGAAATCGTGGCGATCGTTGAAAATCTCTTCATCGGCAACAAGCTCGAGGAGGGTAAGCTGAACATCTGCCATGGCTGTTCGGTGAATTTGCGCAATATCCGCAATCCCTTGGTGATTTTCGCTTCCTACGGCGACAACATCACCCCTCCGCAGCAGGCACTTGACTGGATACCGGCTGTCTATCGCGACACCGCCGATCTCAAGAATGCCGGGCAGCGCATCGTCTATCTGACCAATCCGCATATCGGTCATCTCGGCATCTTCGTGTCGGCGAAGGTTGCGCGGTTCGAGCACCGCGCAATTCTGGAGAGCATCGAGCAGATTTCGGCGCTGCCGCCCGGTCTTTACGAGATGAAGATCGACAATCCCACGGGCGATCCCGATTGCCACAAACGCGAATATACCGTCCACTTCGAAGAGCGTGACGTCTCCGATATTGAGGTGGACACGCCGCGCCAGGCCTTCGAGCGGGTCAGGGAAATGTCGGAGGCGAACGAGGCATTCTACAGCACCTTCATTAGCCCTTTCGTCCAGAGCCTTTCCAACCCCGCAACAGCTTCGATGCTCGAATGGCTGCATCCCATGCGGACGAGCCGGTATCTCTTCTCGGAGGAATTCAACCCCTGGATGCGGGCAATAACGGCTCTAGCGTCGATGGTCGAACGTGGCCGGAAGTCGTTGCCGCCCACCGACCCATTCCGTGCGGCCGAACGAGAAGCAAGCGAACGGATTTCCAAGATCATCGAAAAGGCTCGCGAGCAACGCGATGCCATCGAGGAAAATGTGTTCGAACTGGCCTACGGTTCGGCAATGGGCAAGCCTGCAGATGGCACAGAAAACGGTGCGCGCTGAACAGCTAGCCGGTGCATGCATTCGCAGGTTGACCGAAGTGGCGCCGGCGATCGGCATCGAATCTTCGAAAGTCGGTCTGGCGAGTACAATACTAGCATCACCGCCGAGCCCCGCCATCATCTCCGGAGCGCTCAGATGACCGGCCCGATGATCGAGAACCGCACGTTCGACGAAATCCGGATCGGAGATACGGCAAACGTCACCCGCACGCTCACGTCCGATGACATCTGGTTATTCGCGGCCGTCTCCGGCGACGTGAACCCTGCGCATATCGACCCGGACTATGCGGAAACCGACCTGTTTCACCATGTTGTCGCTCACGGCATGTGGGGTGCCGGCCTGATCTCGGCTGTGCTCGGGACGGAGCTGCCGGGCCCTGGCACGATCTATCGGGGCCAGTCGCTGCGCTTCCTGGCACCGGTAAGCGTAGGGGACATGATCACTGCCAGCGTGACGGTTACAGATAAACGGGAACTGGATCATTTGATCCTGTTCGATTGCCGCTGCGTCAGCGCTGAAGGCCGCGAAGTCATCACCGGACAAGCCGAGGTGATGGCGCCGACCGAAAAAGTGGCCCGCCGGCGCGTTCCACTGCCCGAAATACGCCTGATCGGACATGAGGGCCATCGGCGCCTGCTCGATCAAGTTGGCACTCAAGGTCCGATAGAGACGGCAGTGGCCCATCCGTGCAGCCCGGACGCGATCGTCGCCGTTGCCGATGCGGCGGAGGGCGGAATGATTACGCCCATTCTGGTCGGTCCAGAGGCGCGCATCAGGCAAAGCGCGCAAGTGGCGGGCCGAAGCATCGATGCCTTCCGGATCGTCGACGCGCCGCATAGCCATGCTGCTGCGGCAAAAGCGGTGGCGCTTGTGAGCATGGGTGAGGCAAGGCTGCTGATGAAGGGCTCGCTTCATACCGACGAACTGATGAGCGCGGTGCTTGCCTCCGACGCCGGTCTGCGAACCGAGCGCCGGATTAGCCATGCCTACATCATGGATGTGCCGGGCCATGCCCGGCCCCTCATAATCACTGATGCCGCCATCAACATCGAGCCGACACTCGATGACAAAGCTGACATTCTGCGCAACGCCATCGACCTGGCACATGTGATGGGTATCGAGCGGCCAAAGGCGGCGATCCTCGCGGCAGTGGAGACGGTCAACCCCAAGATGCGTACTACGCTGGAGGCGGCGGCGCTGTGCAAGATGGCGGATCGCGGCCAGATCGCCGGTGCGATTGTCGACGGTCCGCTCGCCTTCGATAACGCGGTCAGTGCTCAGGCCGCAGAGGAAAAGGGCATCATCTCGCCCGTGGCCGGCCAAGCTGACATCCTGATGGTGCCCAATCTGGAGGCCGGCAATATGCTGGCCAAGCAATTGACATTTCTTGGCGGCGCGGATGCGGCTGGTGTCGTGCTGGGTGCGCGAGTACCGATTATTCTCACCAGTCGCGCAGACAGCGTGCGCACCCGTCTTGCCTCCTGCGCCGTTGCGCTGCTGCTCGCGCGGGCAGCGACCAAGGCTGCGCCCGGACTCCTCGCTGAGCAACCGGCGTGACGATCCTGTGCCTCAACGCCGGTTCATCGAGCATCAAGTTCGCGGTCTTCGCCAACGCGTGCGAACGTGAGCCGACGCGGCTCGCCCATGGCAAGATCGACGAGATCGGCATTGCACCGCACCTGATCGCCCGCGATGCGAATGGGGCTGTTGTGGTGGAGCGCCGCTGGGGCGATGCGACGCTCAGCCACGAAGCATTGCTCGGCAAGCTGCTCGAGCGCCTGGAGAGCTGGATTGGTTCCGGCCTGCATGCCGCCGGGCATCGCGTTGTGCATGGCGGCGACCGCTTCACCGCGCCGGTGCGCATCGATGCTGACGTGCTGGCAGCGCTCGATGCGCTCTCTCCCCTGGCTCCGCTGCATCAACCTCACAATCTTGCGGCGGTGCGCGCTATCGCGCAGCACCGGCCGCGCCTGCCCCAAGTCGCCTGCTTCGACACGGCCTTCCATCAGGCGCAGCCCGAGGTAGCGCGGCGCGTGGCCCTGCCGCGCGGGTTGAGCGCGAAAGGCATCCGACGGTACGGCTTCCACGGCATTTCTTATGCCTATATTGCTCGCTGCCTCGCGGAACGGGACGCGCCCACAGCCGGGGGGCAAGTGATCGCGGCGCATCTGGGCAATGGCGCCAGCTTGTGCGCGATGAAGGGCGGACACAGCATCGAATCCACCATGGGCTTCACCGCGCTAGACGGATTGGTAATGGGGACTCGTTGCGGCACCATCGATCCCGGCATTCTCATCTACCTGATGCAACAGGGCATGAGCCTCAAGGCCATTGAGCATATGCTCTATTCGGAATCGGGGCTGCTCGGTGTGTCCGGCGTCTCGAGCGACATGCGCACCCTGCTGGCCAGCCATGAAACTGCTGCGGCTGAAGCCGTCGAACTATTCATCTATCGGATCGTGATGCAATCCGGTGCGCTTGCCGCCTCGCTCGAGGGCCTGGATGCGTTCATATTTACCGGTGGCATCGGTGAAAATGCGGCGCCGATCAGAAACCGGGTGGCAAGAGGGCTGCAGTGGCTGGGCGCCTGCCTTGATCCGTCAGCAAATGAGCGAGGCGACTATCTCATAAGTGCGCCAGAAAGCCGGATTAAGCTCATGGTCCTACCAACTGACGAGGAACGGATGATTGCCATCGACACCCAGCGTATTCTCCGGACGGAGCCGTCGTGAAGGCGCTCGTCGATCTTTCGGGCAAACGGGGCCTCGTGATCGGTATAGCCAACGAGCATAGCATTGCCGCCGGCTGCGCGAAGGTATTTCGTGATTGCGGCGCCCGGATTGGCGCTACCTACCTTAACGAAAAGGCTCGCCCCTTCGTGGAGCCGGTCGCCGACGCATTGGGCGCAGAATGGCTGGTGCCCTGCGATGTGCGCGAATCTGGTCAGACCGAAGCGCTCTTTAAGCGGGTGGAACGCGAATGGGGCGAACTCGACTTCCTGCTCCACTCCATCGCCTTCGCACCCAAGGAAGATTTGCAGGGTCGGATCGTTGACAGCTCGGCGAAGGGATTTGCCACCGCAATGGACGTGTCCTGTCATTCCTTCTTAGAGATGGCGCGCCGCGCGGAACCCCTGATGCATAACGGCGGTTGCTTGCTGACCGTCACCTTCTACGGCTCCGAGCGCGTGGTGGAGCACTATAACCTGATGGGGCCCGTCAAGGCAGCGCTGGAGAGCGCCACGCGCTACGTCGCAGCGGAACTTGGGCCAAAAGGTATCCGTGCGCACGCAATCTCGCCAGGTCCGATCGCAACGCGCGCTGCAAGCGGTATCGACCGCTTCGACGAGATGCTGAATCGCGCAGCCGCTGCCGTTCCGGAACGGCAGCTCGTTACTGTCGCCGATGTGGGCGCGCTCGCTGCGTTTCTGGTCAGTGATGCAGCGCGCCGTATCACCGGCACGGTGATTCCGGTCGACAGTGGACAGCATCTGCTCGCCTGACAGAATTCAAAGTGAGAACGGGAGGAAACAGACGTTTCTGACCTAACACTGTAAGCTTCGGCGCCCGGTTTCGTCTTTAGGATCACCTACCGAACCCGGAACGAACGAATGCCTCGAAAAAATAGAGCGAATGCAAATTCAAGATTGCCACTGATTTCCGGCATGATTCAAAAGCTCGTGCAGAAAGGCCGCCTCACCATCACAGACAGCGCAGGCCATTGTCATCATTTCGGGAGCGAGGATTGCGATGAGCAGGTCACGGTGCGTCTGCATGACAAAGTCCTCCCACTGAAACTGGCCTTGTCACCCACACTCGCTCTGGGCGAAGCTTATATGGACGGTCGGATCACCTTCGAAGCAGGCTCGATCCGCGACCTGCTCAGAATCACCACCTCTAACCTGCAAGCCCTCGATGAGCACCCTGTGCAAGTGATCCGCGCCAGATTGGCGGCATACAAGCCTTTCCGCGTGGGACGCAATCATAGAGCCAGATCACGCCGGAACGTAGCGCATCATTACGATCTCTCAGGCACACTCTACGACCTCTTCCTCGATTCCGATCGCCAATATTCATGCGGCTATTTCCCACAGGGAACCGAAACTCTTGACGAGGGGCAATCCGCCAAGAAACGGCATTTGGCCGCTAAGCTCCTGCTTTGTCCCGACCACAGGTTGCTAGATATCGGATGCGGCTGGGGTGGGCTCGCACTCGAGTTCGCGCGAACCCACGGAGTATCAGCGCGCGGCATCACTTTGTCTCGGGAACAACTCCAAGTCGCGCGCAAGCGAGCGGAGGAAGAGGATCTCGCCGATCAGGTTCGGTTTGACCTGCTGGATTATCGTGACATCGACGAACGGTTTGATCGGATCGTTTCAGTCGGCATGTTCGAACATGTCGGCCCACCCCACTATGGTACTTTCTTTTCGACGATTGCCCGCTGCCTTGCGCCTGACGGCATCGGCGTCATTCACTCGATCGGACGCCGATCTCCACCGGGAAGCGATGACCCGTGGATTTCCAAGTATATTTTTCCCGGCGGATACGTTCCGGCCCTTTCAGAAGTTTTGGGCGCGGTTGAGCGAAGCGGACTTTGGGTTACCGACGTCGAGATTCTTAGGCTGCATTACGCGGATACGTTACTGCACTGGTATGATCGCTTTCAGCAAAATCGTGCTCAAGCGCGCGCGCTTTATGACGAGCGTTTCTGCCGCATGTGGGAATTCTATCTCGCCGTCTGCGAAATGGCCTTCCGGCAAGGCGATCTCATGGTTTTCCAACTCCAAGTCGCGCATCGACGTGATGCCGTTCCTCGCACGCGAGACTATATGCTCTCGAAGGAATCTGGCTGATATGGGGCTCGGGATTTTGTTGCGGTTGGGCCTAGCCACCAGGCAAGCGTCTCTTGTCGACCAACGGTTTGCCTCGACAGACCTTAACCTCGGCTCACATTCTCGATTAAACCATGTCGAGATATCCTAGGTCTTCCGCAATCATTCCCGAACACGCACGTCAGGCGGCGAGAGATGCACCTTCGTCAACCGAGGGAGTTTGGGCCAGTGGAGACAAGAACCGCGTCAGCGCTGCCTTTCGGGACGCTCGGTCAAGCGCGTAGTTCGTATGGGTCACCGCTACGCCATCCAAGAGCGCCTGTATGTAACCCGCCACCGTGTCGGCGGCCATGACGAGCGCTGCATCGAGCGTGTGAACATAGCGGCTCGTGATAGACCCCGAAGCATGACCCAGCAGCGCCGCGATGGTGATCTCGGTAAAGCCGAGATCGTTGGCGATGCTGGCGAAGCTGTGACGCAGCACATGCGCGGTGAGGTCAGCCATTTCGGTATCCGCGAAAATTCTCTCCCAATGCCGAGGGAAGCTGCCAAACGGCCCGTCCGTGTTCCTCTCGCCCGGAAACACATAAGGGCTGTCGCCATCCATATCCTGTTCGTCAAAATACTCGACGATGGGCAAGCCCATTGGGCGAACGGATTGGCCCTCCTTAGTATCCTCGAAGCGGAACGCGCTTCCAACCGTGTCTATCTCGGCCTTTCGCACCTCGATGATCTCGCCGCGACGGCAGCCTGACATGGCGATCAGCCGGATGATGTCGACGGTGCGCGTATAGCGCTCATCCTCGGCCGCTTTGGCGAGGATGCGGCCGAGCGCACGATATTCATCCTCGTTCAGCCGACGCTTTCGCACCACGTCCTTGGGCTTGCGGACACCGTGGGCGGGATTGTTCTCAATGATACCCAATTCATCCCGCGCGTAGGTGAAGATGCCGCCCAGCAGCCCAACCGTGCGGCTCGCCGCCCCAAGGCCGCCCCGGACAATGGACTTACCGCGCAGATTTTTCGTCTTCTCGGTCGTGCGGGTCTTGCCGGCCATGATATCCTTCATCATCGCCGTCACGTCCGCCTTGGTCACGTGCGTGACGCGCTTAGAGCCGAGCAGCGGAATGATATGGCGGGTAATCCGACCAAGATCGGTGATCTTGGTGCTGGCCTTCTTGGGCCGCCCGCCCTTGCCGAGAATCCGGCCGGCTTCCAGTTCCGCCATATAGAGTTCGCACAGCTCCTTGACCGAAATCGCCTTGCGGGCGCTGTTCCGATCTTCGAGTGGGTCGTTGCCCTTGGCGACGTCGGCCAACGCCTGGATCGCCAGCGTGCGCGCCTGTTCGGCGGTGACGGTGCCGTGGCGACCGAGCTTCATCCGGCGCCGGACATTGTTGGCATTGCGGTAGTCGACGAAATAGGTGCGCGTGCCCGAAGGCAGCACGAACACGCCGAAGCCCTTCAGATCGCTGCACCAAACGGTATATTGCCGATCGCGTGGTTCGGCTTTGTCGACGACGATTTTCGTCAGTTTTGGCATACGCACCTCGCTAAAGCGGCTCCAAAAAACTCACCAAAAACTCACCAGCAGATCGAAAACTGTGGGGTGTCTTTGCGTAGTCTGGAAGACCCTATCTGTCAATAAAGCACTGTATAAACAATGACTTGTCGCGCTCTAGCGTTGGATTGAAAAGCCTAGCGTAGCGTTGTAGTTCTAGCTCCGAAGGCAGAGGCCAGAGGTTCGAATCCTCTCGGGTGCACCAGATTTTTCAATAACTTATGTAGATTGCTTCCGAATTTTTCCGAGGCTTTGCCCGGATTATTTCCGGATTAAGGCCCGCTTTATCCCTGATGACGGACAGCGGAAACGGCCCGATTTTGGCTACGTGAATCGGGAAAAGCCACGCAACAAAAAGCCGTCAAAAGGGCTGGCACCCTTTGCGACGGCAAATTGCATAGCTGTGCCGCTATCTGTCGAGATTACCCCACAAAGTTGATGCATTCAAACAGCATATCGGCGGGAGGTATGGGCTCAACGAGCAAACGGTCCTGAAGTGGCGCAAGCGCAAGTCTGTCGAAGATATACCGATGGGACCAAAGGAGCGGCGCTGCACGGTACTCTCGCCGATGGAGGAAGCCGCGATCGTGGCGCTGCGGATACAGATATGGCTGCCACTCGCCGAGTTTACATCGCGCTCAAGGACGTGATCCCGCATCTGAGCCGCTCGTCGTTGCATCGCTGTCTGCAACGGCATGGGATCAGCCAGTTGCCCAAGCCCGACCGCGAGAAACCGAAGAAGTTCAAGAACTACGAGATCGGCTACTTCCACATCGACATCGCTGAACTGCGCTACGGGGGGGGGGCAAGGTCACCTCTATCTCGCCGCCGGCTTCCTGAAGGCGCTGATCAGGACGGTGCCCTACAAGATCCACACCATCCTCACCGACAACGGCGTGCAGTTCGCACAGTTCGAGCGCGGGAAGGGTCTGACGTTCCCGCACATCTTCAGGCGTGTCTGTCAGGAAAACGGTATCGAGCACCGGCTGACCATGCCTTACCACCCCTGGATCAACGGCCAGGCCGAACGCATGGTGCGAACCATCAAAAAAGCAACCGTCAAATCCTTGCTCTACGCCTCGATCAACGAATTGCGACGACACATCCGCGATTGGTTGATGGCCTACAATTTCGCCAAACAGCTCAAGGTGCTCAAGTTCAGAACACCCTACGAAGCCATCGAGAAACTCTGGGAATCAAAGCCTGACCTCTTTATCACCAAACCAAACCATCACATCCTGGGACTAAACAGTTAATATAGGTAAGGCCGTAGTATACTTGATCTCTTCCATAGAAAATGCTGAGCTGACGTCATTTAACCGGACAGCCTTTATAAGGCGCTTATAGGCTGCATCATAGGCCGTTATATTGGCCACTTTTAACTTCAGAAGATAATCCACATCGCCTGTCATTCTGTAAAACTCAACCACTTCAGGCATATTTTTGACCGCATTTTTCAGTTGCTCGAACCATTCCTCCGAATGCTCACTCGCCCTTATGCTCACAAATGCGGTAAGATCGAGACCAAGAGCATCCGGATTAAGTAAGGTAACCCGTCTGGATATTATATTTTCATCTTCCAGTCTCTTAATTCTACGCCAGCATGCATTGTGAGAAAGATTGACCATATCAGCAATCTTTGTGATCGGAATGGATGCATCTTCCTGAATACAGGAAAGTATCTTCCTGTCATATGCATCTAAATGGCTGTTTTTCATAAAGCCTCCATCAGCCGCGCCCTGCTCGCAAGGCTCGGCGAGAAGGGGCGACTCTGATTCTACCAGTAGAGAATCGCCGCCATCTTTGCGGTCGACCGCTTAATCATAACATCCCATATTCAGGAATTACATGGGATATAATCTCAAAAAATCTCAGATATATGTGATAAAATCACCTAATTTTGTTGATAATTCTGAAATTAATGTGAAGATTTTTCATCTCAAACATGCAAATATCTCACACAAGATTGATCGATAATTCAATTAAATGAAAACAGATCATCTGAACTCCTTCGAAATTTCGGACATTTCTCATGAAAAATTCCAAGAACCTCTGCGAGAACACGAAAATTATACATAATGGATCTTCATGCATCCTCAGTTTTCGCACACCGGGCCCGCCGATACATCGCGGATCGACCATATTACATTCGAACCTTGCAGAGTTGAACGACACGTCCCGCCCGACCTATGGCAGGGTAGGGCTGGAGACGCAGAGCGTTCTCGCAGATGCGCTTGCCGAACTGGAATGCGCCGAGAAAGCATTTCTCTTTCCATCCGGCCTGACAGCGATTACCGGCACTTTATTGGCCCTTCTCCAGTCAGGGGACGAAGTGCTGGCCAGCGACTGCGTATACAGCCCGACCCGCGCCTTTCTCGAAGGGACGCTTCGCCGTTTCGGCGTGACGGCACGCTATTTCGACCCATCCGACGATGTAGAGGCCATTGCCGCCCGGATCACTCCGGCAACACGGGTGATATTCATGGAATCCCCCGGCTCGCTGACCTTCGACATGCAGGATGTGCCGGCCATCGTCGAACTGGCGCGGCAAAGAAATATACTGACCGTCATTGATAACAGCTGGTCTGCGGGCGTGTTTTTCAAACCGCTGGATCATGGGGTCGATGTAAGCATCCAGGCGCTGACCAAATATGTTTGCGGGCATTCCGATATTTTCATGGGCGTTGCCGCGGCGCAGGGTCCAGCCGTCGCCATGCTGGAAAAGGCCGGATATGAAATCGGCTGGGCCGTATCACCCGATGATGCCTATATGGCCATGCGCGGCCTGCGTACGCTCCACATGCGTATCGCCCGTCATGGGGAAGCCGCACTGGACGTTGCCACCTGGCTTGCCGAACAACCGGAAGTTCTGTCGGTATTATCCCCTGCCCTCCCCGATTTTCCCGGACATGCGATATGGAAACGGGATTTCACCGGCGCATGCGGCCTGTTCGGCATCGTTCTTAACCCCGTTTCCGAACAGGCGGTCGAAGCCATGCTGAATGGATTGGAACTGTTCGGACTGGGCTATTCCTGGGGCGGTTTCGAGAGCCTTGTCATTCCTTGCGACGCTCAATTGGCGCAGCGCACCTGTCAGAAACCCTATGGTGGGCCGGTATTACGGCTTCATGTCGGCCTGGAGGATGTCGAGGATCTGAAAGCCGACCTGCGTCGAGGGCTGGATCGTCTCAGCCATATGGCCACCTTCAGGCGGAATATGGGCAGAGCGACCGCCTGAGAAACCGGAGAAGACAAAATCTACACAAGCCCATAGAAAAGTTTTGGTGCAAAAAATCGCATAGAAATATACTGAATTTCAACCATAAATTGAAATTTTAATCAAAAAATAACAACATATCATTCCAAATAAAAATGGGGCATTATGAACAGGAAATCAAATAATTTATTTAGTAATTCCGCAAAAATTACCCTCTTGTCGGGGGTCGCAATTATTTCCTGTGCTTTTCCATCTATTTCCCATGCACAGGAAATCGCTGCGCCGGAAGGGGGTTCTGCCGCTTCGGGAGAAATCATCGTAACGGGATCGCGCATTGCGCGAAGGGATTATAACTCTCCCTCACCGATCGCCACAGTCAGTTCTGATATGCTGGCCGCCACCGGTGAAGTCGCGCTGGAAAAGGCGCTGACCAGCATGCCGCAATTCGGACTTGGCGAAAACTCGACATCGACCGGTTACGGGTCGACGGGGCAGGCCACGCTGAACCTGCGCGGGCTCGGTTCCTATCGCAACCTTGTCCTGCTCGACGGACGGAGGCTCCAGCCCTCCAATGTTCAGCAATCGGTCGATATCAACACCATTCCCCGCGCGCTGATCGAAAGCGTCGAAGTGATTACCGGTGGCGCCTCGGCGGTCTATGGCTCCGACGCCATTGCCGGCGTGGTGAATTTCCATCTCAAGAATAATTTCGAAGGGCTCGCCCTCGATGCCCAATATAATATCACCGAAAAGGGGGATGGCGCGGTAAAGGATATCTCCGGCACGCTGGGCGGTAATTTCGCCGACGGGCGCGGCAATGCTGTCTTCTCCTTCTCCTATTCCGACCGTAACGTCGTCAATTACCAATCTCGCGCATTCTTCCGCCGCAATCTGGGCGGCACCGACCTGCGCATTCCCAGCGGCGCCTATACTTCTTCGGCGGACAATCGGCCTTCGCAGGCCGCAATGGACACCCTGTTCGCAGGTTATGGATTTGCGCCCGGCACGGTCGCGAATAACTCGGCTCTGAGCTTCAACGCGGACGGCACGCTGTTCAGCGCGAGCAACGGCGTCACCAACTATAAGGGCTCTCAGGGCGGTTTGCTGAACAGCACCGGTACGATCGTGACCAATCCCAATGTCTTCCTGACATTGCAGGCGCCGATGGAGCGTTATTCCGGCTTCGGCAAGATTCATTACGACCTGACCGACGACATCACTGCCTTCGCGCAGATGCAATATACCAATTACAAGACGCAGATCATCGTCGAGCCGGGCAATACCGAACTGACTATCCCCGTCACCAACCCGTTTATCCCGGCGGAACTGGCGACCTTGCTGGCCAGCCGGGCCGACCCGACGGCCCCTATTGCGCTTCAGAAGCGTTTCTATGAAGCGGGGCCGCGTCTGACGAACCGCAAGTTCGAAGTCGCGCAGATCATGGCCGGGCTGAGAGGGAAGTTCGACGCCATTGACGGCAGCTGGGAAATCTACGGCTCTCACGGATCGACCAAGATCGACGAGAACCAACCCGGCTCCGTACTGAAATCCTCGCTTAGCGCTTTGCTGAACGCGGCGGACGGTGGACAAAGCCTGTGCGACGGTGGCTACAACCCGTTCGGGGTGACGACACTTTCGACCGATTGCTATAATTATCTCGTTGCCTCCCCCTATCGCAATACCACGTTGAAACAGGATGTGGTCGAAGCGAATATTCAGGGTGGGCTGTTCGATCTTCCCGGCGGGCAGGCCCGGTTCGCCGCCGGTGTCGATTATCGACGTAACAGCTATGACACCGAGGTCGATCGCATCCTGCAGCAAGCCGATGTCGTCGGCGTGAACTTCACCAGCAACAGCTCCGGCGTCACCAGCGTCAAGGAAATTTATGGCGAGCTGCTGTTGCCGCTCCTGTCGGACAAGCCCTTCGTGAAACGGCTGGAGCTCGATCTCGGCTATCGTTACTCCGATTATAATCTGTCGGGCGGGGTTCATACCTATAAGGGCAATCTGTCCTGGTCGCCGATCGACATCCTGACATTCCGCGGCGGCTATGCGCGCGCGGTGCGGGCGCCGAGCGTGGGTGAATTGTTCGTTCCCGCCAGCGGCTCGGTGCCGGGTATCGGTGAGGTCTATAATGGCCTTGGCGATTATTGCGACACCCGCAGCGCCCCGCGCAATGGTTCCGACGCTGCGGCGGTTCGCGCGCTTTGCGTGACGCAGGGCGTTCCGGAAGGCGTCGTCGACAGCTTCATCAACCTGCAGAACGATACCAATGCCACCACGGCCGGCAATACCTCACTAAAGCCCGAAAAGGCCGATACCTATACGATCGGCATGGTGTTCAGCCCGCGTGCCAGCACGCCCTGGTTGTCGCGGTTCAACCTGACCGTCGATTATTACGACATCACCGTGAAAGATGCGATCGGCGTCGTCGGGGTGCAGACCAGCCTTGCCAAATGCTTCAACATTGACGGGTCGAACCCAGCCTATTCCAATGACAATGCCTTCTGCCAGACGATCAGCCGCAATGCGAGCGGCAGCATCGACAATATGGCGCAGCCGACCATGAATCTGGGCGCCTATAAGACTGCGGGCATTGATGTTCAGATCGACTGGGGCATTAATCTGGAAGCAGTGGGCCTGTCGTCGTCCAGCTATATCGACATCACCTCGGCGATCGGATGGCTGGACAAGTTTGACGTGCAGACCCTGCCGGGCGAGGCCTATGCCCATTATGCCGGCACGGTCGGCAGCCCGTCCGGTTTCCAGCCGGGCTCCCTGCCAAAATGGAAAGCGACGACAACCCTTGCCTATCGCGACGATGAGTTCGGCCTGGGGCTGCGCTGGCGTTTCCTCGACAAGATGGATCCGTCCTCCAAGGCAACCAACCCCAACACGACCACCCCGGGCGTACCGACCTATCACTTGCTCGATCTCTTCGGATCGTTCACTATCGAAAAGGCCTATACACTCCGTTTCGGCATCAACAATCTGGCCAATCGTCAGCCGCCCATCCTGAACGGACGGATCGGCACGACGGAAGCCAGCACCTATGATGTACTGGGCCGTACCTTCTTCATGGGGGTAAGCGCCAA